>Ga0302280_1002375_pt1 | contig 14457 bp, 11 predicted proteins | sample III_Fen_E1_1_FD_198771 | JGI IMG/M metagenome (GOLD analysis project Ga0302280, IMG submission 198771) | Peat permafrost microbial communities from Stordalen Mire near Abisko, Sweden - III_Fen_E1_1 | ecosystem: Environmental > Terrestrial > Soil > Wetlands > Permafrost | place: Sweden: Abisko...
CTCAAAGACAATAAGGGTAGCTTAATCAAAATCCATAAGGCCAGTAAAAATACCAACCAGATAAATTGTATGGGCCAAAGAATTGGTATTGGACTTATTGAGAGGCATTATTATTTTCAAAAATTAATTCTCCCTCACTTTGCTCTATTCCATGCTACTTCTACTTTTTGACTATTGGCGCCTTGTCTTTCGAGTCGACAATGATTTAGGAAGTATTCCTTGCTTTTTCCTCTGTTTTTTTGAATTTTCTCATGGGGATTTTTCCAGTTTCCAAGTATTTTTGTAAAATGAGTCTGGCCGTGGTTAATTTGATATTCAACTTTCTCATTGCGCCAGAAATTGACTATCTTTCATGAATTATCATTTTTATGAGTAATTTCTTGGTCTACATAACTATATCCTTACTTGAAGTGGAATTCGTGAATATCCTCGTTTTAAATTGGTTTGTGGCTGATGGTTTTCCATTTATCAATTAATAAAATTATTATTCTGATAATTGGCATTAGTATTTACGGTACTTGTATTTTAATCATCACAAGGTTTTCTTCATCATTCATCTGTTCAATCTTATTTTTGCCTTACGTTCAATGACTTTACTTATATGTTTTTATTTAGCTTGCAGAATGACGTAAAAATTTAAGTTATGGTAAGAAATGTTATTTAGCTTCCTGTGGTTATAACATCACTAAATTTCTAATTTTCTCAATGAAATGAAGTGGGAAATGGTTTCCAGTGTTGTTTTTATATATCTGATATCTTTTAAATCAAAATGTTCCGTTGACAATACAAAACTTCATGATTTAAATTGAAAACCATAAATACGAATAAAATGAGTAATTTGTATGACAATTCAATTTTATCATGCAAAATTTAAAGATAAATCAGCTGATTGTGCCTAAACTTATTTAATAGTGGCATAAAGACTATTGTGATAAAGATATTTAATTCTTTAAAAGCATAACACAAATATTATTCAAAAATAAATCATTCTTCGAAGTGATAAAGTTCCTTTTGGGTTAATATCAGCTTATCCTAAATTTAATATCACTTTTTGTACTCAAATATGCATCAGGATTAAATACGCAATTAAATTTTGTAAAAAAGTAATATCCTCTAACTAAGCCTAACCAAGTCAACTTTGTGCTGTGATTTTTGCAATAAATGATTTGACTTCAATGAAAACGAAATTTAAAACATTCTCAGTCATTATAACTAAAGATAAAAATTAAAATCAAATATCAAGGGCTTAAATGAAAGATATAATTCTTAGATTATGTTTTGTCTATGAATAAAAATAATATTTTAAGGGGTAATAAAATTGGTTTTTATGTTTTACAATCGATATCTTTTGCTAATGATAAATTGTCATCGTTTGATATTAGTATTATTCAATAATTTTTAAATAAAAAATAATCAGTTTGCAGTTGTAGGAAGTTAGTTCTAATTTTAATGAATAAATAGTTATAACTTTGGTAAAAAATATAAGTTTGAGGAAAACTTATAGAGAATAAAATGAAAGCTGAAAAAAATTATGCATAAAAGGAAAATATAGATAAGATTATACACGATATCTGCTGAGTTAAGGGAAAAACCATATATTAGACCCAATTACAGCAGAAAATATCAATCAAATGCAGAGAACAAAGCATATTTTCTGAGTTATTAATCGCATTTTGCTATTTATTTACAACTACATCATGATTATCTATCGGAGAACTTTCAATTTTGTTTTAACGTAAAGATTGGACTATCTTCAAAGAATAACTTTATTTGACAAAACTTATAAAATAATACAACTCAATAATTCATGGAGTCAAACTTTATTTGTCAAAATTAGTCATATCTTTCTATTTTGTTGATCGATTCTCACTTTATGATGAAGAATGGTAATAATACTGCTTTATTATGCAAAGTCGAGTCAAAGGAAAAAAGGTTGTAGAGAACTATCAGATCATATAAACCCTTGAGGAATACGAGAATTAATGTATCATATCAATCTAATCAGATGAAATCCTATTGGCAAAGCACATGGTCGAGAAGAAACTTTATGTGATGAAACGTTTATCCACTTAAAACGAAGAGAGTCATGCTCTATATGAAGGACTCCTCAATGAAGGTATATCTTTCTGTAAATAGCCTCTTTACTGAAGATGCTTAACCATTAAGGCATCGTGAAATGTTATAAAATGCTGAAGACTCCTCATAACATTTACTTAGTTTACAGCTATCTTGAAGGCTCTACATTGGAGGAACTTTTATAGTAAGGTCCAACGGTCCTTACGTTCGCCCAAAGTTCTCTTTTTGTTATTCAGAATAAACAATAGCGAAGCAATTATGCCTCATCATTACTGAAATGCAAAAAAATGGTATTGCTCATTTGAATATCCATCCATAAAACATAGTGATCAGCACGACACTAAACATCATGCTAAAAGAATTTATCTACGCAATGTAAATACCCGAGGAAGGCGAAATCGATCTAAAAAGAAAAATGCAAAAATCAGAATATATTGCTCCAGAAGTAAGGAGGGGGATTGCCTGCCTTGAAGGAGATGTTTATAGTTTTGGAAGAATATTAAAGAAAATGGAGTTTCATCGATGCAAAAGAGATAATAAAATATCAGGAGCAGAAATGGAGAAGAAGGTCGCAAATGTCCTTAATTTAATTGAGGGAATGATTCGAAAGGATCGAGTAGAGCGTCTTACCATTTCATAAGTCTATCAGTCTCTCTTTAGCAAGGTACGCAAGGTCAAGCGAATGCATTCACTCTCATAAAGTAACCTGCACACCTCTCTACTAAGCACTAGTAGTAGCAATCGTAGTTTAATGGATAAGAGTCAGTTCGGAAGTAAGAAGGCATACACTGATATCATACTTAAAGTTCTGAGATTTCGTAATATGAGCTGGCTTTTACTAAAATTTTTCAGTCGAGTAGCAGTGGATGTGAAACTAAATAACGAATTAACAGTAATTCTGGGTTATTTGCTTCTTAAGAAAAGTACCAAACTATTAGCCAGCCTAGGTAAGTATCTACATTATGGAAAGAATGATATATGCATATAAATTTCCCCAAAATAGCAAGGGAAATTTTTTAAAACCACTGACTATTACAAACTATGCGAACTGATTAGTACATTTATTTTTGATTCAGCTAAGGAGATAGTTGTGCAGAAGAAAGAATTTGATTCTGCAGTAGAGACTATCTACCTGAACAACTCGGAGTTACTTAAAAAGGCTGAGTTTAACCGCGAAATCAAGGAGGAGCAAGTTAACTAGAGTTATTTTAACAACTGTATTAGATCATATCTAATGGCCGTTGTAACAAAAGAAGGGTTGATCGAGACCATAAGCATTGATATGCTAAGTGATCTTTACTTATTAAGTCAAATTTTATGTTACAAGCGAATCGAAGAAATGTTCAAAATTAGAATACTGTTGGAGCCACCAAATATATAGGATCAAATTTTTGTCCGCAAAACCCGCGAGATGAATCGAGAGTAGCTTATTAATCATTTGCGCCTCAATATTTCTAGCAAATCATAGTGATATCTATAGAATTGGCAAAACATTAAAATAAAAAGATATCACCTTTAATCACTGTCCCTGAGAGGTGCTTAGGTGTAGTAGTCATTGGTAATTTGATAAGATGATCCCATGACTTGTTTTCTTTAGGTATTACGGTAAAGTTTCTTCGTGTAAAGAGGACCCCTACGAATACTAGTGCGAATTTCCTTCTTGGTAGTAGTTGAGATGAGTGTTTTGGGATTGCATTCAGTGAAATAAGAAAGAAAATCCTTGAGGACATCACAGTCCAAGCAGTGATTCCAATTTTCAGACATCTATTTTTCTGTATCAAGTTCATCCAACGCTTTTCGCATCATAACTTCGCACTGGAGAAGAAACTCATCCTCGAAACTTGAATTATCTTTCTCCATCTACGAGTAGGATTTACCTCTCGAAATTAAATTCATAAAATGTTTTTTGGGGTTTATTTCCTTAATCTCTTCAAGTGGAATATAAAAGGATTTTCTAAGATAATAACAGTGTTCTTTTCTAAGACCCTTTCTGAGATAGTTGGTGACCCTAGGAATGGGCTTATAACCTTTGTTCAAGTATTTATCAAGCACATGTATATTCATAGGGAGGAAGTGCAGTTTGGGGCATTAAAATTTAGAGTGATATTCGTTATTACAAAAGTTACAAACCTCGTTTTTAAAGATAAAATTCTCATGCTTGTCATATAGGGTAAAGAAGTATACTTTATCTTGTTAATTTTGCCGAATTATGTCCAGAAGCTACTCTTAAGATAATTGCATCGTTAATGAATAAGTCACAGCTATGATATCGTAATCTATCTATCGAGCTCTGTTCAGAAAAGTGTTCGTCAATAAAATGGGAGGGTCTATCGACTCATTATCTATATTTGCTTTCATTTATTCCACCATCGACCCATTCTTTGTAGAATTTTGCTTTTGATAGGCGTTTGATACTGTTCCATTGACGAGAATGAAAATACTCCTTCTGGGATTCTATTGACTACGAAACAAATATTCACCAGGATAGTATACTCGATGCTGAAAATGTTCGGCCAGTAAAACCATAGTTTAGTGGTGCAGATGGCGAAAAAAAGGTAGTTTACTAAAGGTGGATCGTGTTACATCGATCAAATACTCTGATCTTAGCTGTTCTGGCATTTATTTAATGAGGAGATTGCGTTATTAGAACTCAAATAATTCTTTAAGTTTGTTCTAGAAGGAAATATAACAATGTATTTTGCGCTAAACGGATGAAGAGATTGGAATTTATTCATTCATGCGACGGAAAACAGCTAGTTTTTTATCAATAATGAGGTCAGGGTTGCGAATTCGAGCCACAATGGTTCCAATGAGATTTATATTCATAACCAATATTATGGATGAAATAACATCGATCATACCAATTATTAAGGCTTCTGACTTAGTAGCTGATGCATAATCTCCGAAGCCTGTTGTAGTAGTAAGATTAGCAGCCCAGTAAAAAGCCCAACAGTAAAGAGTATGCCAGGGGACTCCCTATAAGTTATGAATCTGGATCCAATTATGTGTGGGATCAATCTTAGCCATTCCAATGAGAATTCCTGCGATAAAATGTCCAAAGAGTAAATTTAACAGAACAACTTTAATTAAATCCCAATAATTCTGCTTTTAATTTGAGTCTATAAAATGAATCTCGAGTATTTTTAAGTTTTAAGGAATTTTCAGAAGTTTGATTGTTGCGATTATAAAGGAAATAATACCAACTGTCTAATCGACTGGAACTACCATAGAAAGTAAAATTATTGAGATCGCGGAAAAGTAAAGTACGAGCTAGAAGATTCCAGCTGAGTATCTGATGATGTCAACTAAGTAGACTAGATGAATGCCATTTACAAATTACTGCTTGATGGATTTGAGCAATATCTTGCAAAATTCGAACATAATTGCGACTGTTTTCAATAGGGATATAAATCCATTACTATCATGAGTTACTCTAAAATCTTCAATAAAGGCTTGCAGAACTGAGATATAAAAGATTATGATACTCATGATGATATCTCCCAGCATAATCTTACTTTCAAATGATTTATATGTAATTTAAACTCCTTTCCCCTTAATCCAACGTTCATTATGCTACTCTTATTGCGAGATGAATGTTTAAGTTACAGGAGGAGCTGAGGTGAGCCTTCGGCGTAATTTGGCGATAAACAGCTTCTGTATGTTGATTATCTTGTATTTATTAATAATATTCTTAAGTTTGATGGGCTCCGATGACTCGGTATCCTCTTCTAATTTAATGATGTGCTATTTTTTGTATATATCTTCCCTACCAATAGTTATACTCGAAAGTCTTTTGAGAGAAGGCATAAATTATTCATTGTTGCTTTGCATGCTGAAACTGAAGTGTAATGGAATGAAATAAATTATAGAAAATATTCATTAATTTCTTCAATTTGCTTTTCAAGCCACATGTTATTTAGTGCAAAATAGATATTGATCCCGCTTGTGGCTCTGCACCTCTATTAAAAAACCGATTCATATTTTTACTGACTTTATAATCGCAGATCAACTGAAACAATCAAAGACGTTTGATCTGTCCAAAGAGTAAACAAAAAGCTCGTAAATTAATTCGTAATATCATAAATTTTAAACTCATTGATATCATATTCATTTTTCGCAGATGGCTGAAAATCTCTGATCAAGCTAGCGTAGATAATAGTCCATTTCGGATTCATCCTCATATTTTGTTGCTTTTTATATCAGCACTTTCAGTATCATAAATTTTAAATTTTTCAATTGCTCCTGCTTTCTTTATAGTTCACCATACAGCTCATTGTGGCGAGATTGGATATTGGCGAGGTCAGTCGAACCGTGTCCACTTGCCTTATTTAAAAAGAGCTACTACTGTAGTTTGGCATTGTTGAATTGAAGCGATTGTAGTTGTTCTTCATAAAGTTTAATCGTAAATGAAAGCTGCTTGATGTTTTATTTCAACTGTTGGTTCTCTGCAAGTTGACAACTGGCTAATTGGAGTAAGTTATCATTCTGAGAGCTAACAACGACTGAATTAACAGAGTTTTCACATTTTTCAACATCTTGTTTCATATTGATAAACTCAATTTCATCCAACAGTTTTCTGTTTTCTTCTCTCAACTTCTCAATAGTATCAGTCATCTACTACCACTAATTGGGACTTAACTTTTTATTGGCAATAATGTTGCGTTCTCTCTCTTCATATATATTAATCTGCTCCAAATAAGATTTGTTCTGCTCAGTAAGTGATTCAACGGTGGATTCGCATAGATTGATTCTATTTTTAAGTTTGCCATTCTAATCAACCAGCTCATTTAGCTTTTTTTAGAACTATTGAGACAGTTCCTATATCTTCATGTTGTTGATCTGCTCTTCATACTTTTCACTCAACATTTTATGAATTTATTTCTCGATTTAAACCTGATTTTTCAGATGAATGATCTCATCCTTCAGAGAGATAATCTATTCATGAAGTTAATGAAGACTATTGGGTTGAACTTGACCCGGATAGTTTGAGCAAGCTGTTGGCTGAGGAGTTATTTATTGTTACTGTATCTTCTATTGTTGTTGTTGCTGTTGAGGTTTTTCTTTAAGCTCTCGATTAAGTCTATCAATTTATCGGCTGAACATATCCTCCCTTTTCTGGTACTCCCCTAAATCCCTCTGTAAATATTATATCTTCCTTTTAGAATCTCCTTATAGATCAGCTGTTCTTTTCTTAAAATCCTAAACAAAATTTTGAAGTCCAAAAACGTTCTGTTTTAACATTTCATTCTACTAACCAAGTTGCATGTTGATTCCCCCAAGATTTTGATTGTGGAACATTAACTCGTTGATTTTGGATGTATAAAAATTACGCTAGTTTGAGAATTATTGCTACAACTGATGCACCTGCTCATTGGATTGACCAAACTTTTAGAGTTATCCATTCAATAAACGTATTTTCGATTCCTGCTGAGACATAATCTCAACTTTGCTGGATAGCTCTGAACCTATTTCTTCGAGATGAGCAGAGAGTTAATGCTTTTACTTGGATAATTTTTATATTTATATCTTGTGTCTATTGATTTATTCCTTAGAGGAAACTAATTTGGATTGCAACTCTGCAGTATTTTCCTTAAGTTTAAGAATCTCTAACTATTTTTCCTTTTATTTCTGCTTATCTTCTTTTTGCCCAAGTAGCCTGGCACTCTGCTGAGAAATTATGCCTTCCTTGTCTCCAAGTTCCACTTGGTCGAAGGGAGTGCTTATAGTTCTGGTGGGAACAGCTTTATTATACCCTTCCTTTAGCTGCACAGTCTTAGCCAAAATCAGTTTAATGTTTTCTTCATTCAAGCAAGGAAAATTTTTCTCCATGTTTAGGAGGGATTCTTTATGGCTATTCTGCTGTTAAAACTTTTAATTTTGTGGATATCTCTCTGATACCTTTCTTTCTTCCCTCTTATTGGTGCTCATACATTTATTTTTAGTGGCAACACTGCTTGACTTTGATGGCTCTTCTTTTTCATTTTTTACAGTCACATCCTTTCGAATCAATTTTTCGAAGTCATTCTTGATAGTAGAGAGTTCTGCCTTCATATTCTGGAAAAAAGCCTTGCTGGTATTGCTGTCAACTGGTTGTAAAGGGGGACTCCTCCAGTCCATTTTGTATGGTGCAGCCATCTGTTCTTCAGCAAGTGAAACTCTTTTGGAAGAGAGAGAGATTGGTATTGGAGCAGATCGTTAAGGTTTGATCTTCTTCATTCCGTTTAATAATAAAATTTATAAGATAAATATTACTTTTAAAGAGAGAATATCCAAATATATTATAGCTTATGAAAAATAGATCAATCAGTCAAATTAATAATTATTCATTCTTCTTCCTAGACAAAGCATCTTCTGCCATCATATTAAATATTTTTACTCTAAATTGAGAAGTTGTTGGACAACTAATTTTTTAATTTCTTTATTGATGATGTCGTAATAGTGTTTGCTCATGAATTATTGAGATGTATATTTGTTTATACAGACAGCATATACTTGATAATTAAATTGAACACTTTACATAATTATCTATCATTATTCATGAATTTAAGTTTGGTGCTGCTTGTGCTATCTGCCTTCGTTGCCTACCTCATTTATGATATGTTTAAGAAGACAAGACAACAGCAGCAGTTAGCCCAGGCTCAACAACCACAAAGCCAATTTTCACCAGGGAAGCTTCGCCCCTCTTATGCCGCTGAATGCACAATACTAAGGCAACTGTATGAAGATAAGATGAACAACCTTCGACACAAAAGCATATCGATTCATCTAATTGAAGAACCAGCAGAGAAGCCTGAGCTTTCGTAAGAAAATATCGGCAAATTAGCTCAAATTATCGAGAGTATTAAATTCACGCATAACATCCATCTGTTGGTTTGCAGAAAAACAGCAGTTAGTAACCCCCTTATAAATGTGTTGCGAAAGATAGGCATTAATTAAATTGGTTTTCAAAGTGCAGAAGGAGCAGTGGCAGTATTACGGCAATTAAACTGCAACATTCATCTCTAAAGTCAGCAATCTCTCTATAAAACGATAGTACAATACTTGCCAAATGTGTGGCTCACCGACAATGCCAAAACATAATCTGTGATAAACCAATACAAGAGTGAGTTCTAAATGCTAATGACTTTGAACTACCTCAATACTAAGAAGGAAAAGAACAAGGAGTAGTGATTGAATGATTAAACCAAAAATATATACATCGGTATATTATTGATATGCTACCATGTATTATATCCTATCATGAAGCTACCAACAATTTCAATTATAAAAACTTTTACTGTAAACTTCAACAATATTGGTTGAAGACTACTCTTTTTAAAGATTGATTACTATCAATTATTCAATTTTATGACACTCATCTTTTCGACTTTTCTAATAGATGGACTTTAACTGTCAGCTAATTTATAAATTTCGATTAACATGATAAGCCAGTTCGAATGGAAAACAGTGGATGCATCTCACTCAACACCCAAACCATCAGCTCGATGGGGGCACAGCTGCTGTGTTGTCGATGATAACTTTTATCTTTTCGGTGGATTTGCCAGTACTTCTTTTATCACTCAGACTCCACCTATATGAATGACCTTTGGCGGTACAGTCTCGCTGATCTGAAATGGAAATAACTCACCACAAATGGAGATAAGCCAGAGCGTCGATCCAATGCAACTTTGAACTACGATAAGAGTAACAATCAACTACTTTTGTTTGGAGGGGGTGGATCAAATAAGCAACGTTTTAACTCAATCAGCATTTTAGACCTTCAAACACTGAATTGGGTATAGTTGCAACCATTCTAAAACTAAGCTTCCCCTTGGGAGCGGACCTATCATGTATCAGAGTTCTTGTCACCTTATCTGGTGGTATTCGGGGGAGAAAGCGCTGATGATTTGGGAGATTTGTGGGTGTATAACATCAATAGCCTCAGTTGGGTATAAATAAAGTTTAATCCTCAATCACTTCGCCCAACTGCTCGCCGTTTTCACTCCTCCTGTTTAGTTGGGAATATTTTTTACTTGTTTGGAGGATGTTTTAACAAATATATTTGCCTCAATGACCTTTACTCCCTAGATTTAACTCCCCTAAAGGAAGATAATTAAATAAATGAATTGGCATGGCGTCAAATACCACTATCTGGCAGGATCGACCCTCGCTGGGGTCACAGTCTCCATCATTACAACGGTGAACTCTATATATTTGGAGGAAGATCTAACTAGGATTTGAATGATCTTATCGCTATCAATCCTGAAAATGGGTAATCTCGCTATTTAAAAGGGGAAAAATCACCTCATTCTCGAAGAAGACACAGCGGAGGGTTTATTGGTAGTTCACTTGTTCTTTTTGGTGGATTTGACGGGACTTATTTTGATGATTTTTTCTATATTAATCTCTACGAGCTAATTCGCTCATCAACTACTTAGGAAATATAGAAAATTAGTAACTAACATTTCAACCACACTATTACTTGCTTGGATAACACTTAGATATAGATAAACACTTCGATAATCGGCAGGTATTTTGCAAGCTAAAGTAAAATGATCGGCTTTATGTAAGCTATCAACGGTTGTTATATTTTTTAGGAGATAAAATAGATAATGCAAACCTTTGAAGATGGTTTTGGTCCCTTACCACTTTAAGTTTGCCATAACTTATTGCTAGATTATCATCCTAGTGAAGACAAAACTACTCATCAATAATCTATTTTCTAATTGATAAACTAGAATCCTTCTCCGTTCATTAAGAGACGCTCATCAGATAACACAGTTGAACTTGATTTACACTTAATGCAAAAATATCTGACTGTCTTGGATCAGCATTGGCAAAATGATAGCCAAATTATCTTCAATTAGACCAAATGCAGAGTGAATAGAGACAGATTAGCGAGGCATAGTGAATACTTTTCCTATTTACTGTCTAATCAATACTTGGAAAAAGATTAAATATTTGTTGAAGTTGTTCGACTGGAATCCTTTAACTTTAGACTTCTGATTGCCTATCTTTTTACTGGAATTTTAGTTGTGCCAATTCACTCCTCAATTCATGTATTTATATCTCTTCTAGAACTGGCAGAATATTTTAGCCTACCTTCTTTAGTAAATATTTGCGAGAAATAACTCTGCAGCCGTATTTCTAGTTTAAACTACAAGTAGTTGTTAAAATTAAGTACTACTTTTAATCTCTCCAGGTTGACCGAGCACTGTTCATATAAATATCTCAATGAGCTGATAAAATATAAAAACTAAAACATACTCATCGGGAAGGAAGAATTGCACCCCAAAACAATGGAATTGTACAAATCCATTCAATTTGATTTACTTCATATTTTCAAAAACAATTGCAGTAACAAAAATCCAGTTCTGAATGCCTAAAACGAGAAATAGAATAAACCAATGAACGAGATATCCTTAAAAAATAATTCCAAATGAAGAATAAATTACTAATAATGATTTTTTACTATTATACTATCAAACCAATTCTAAGAGACCCATTTCCAAATAAATATCTTCTATGATGATTATTTATTGTAATTATAAAAATTGGTGAATTCATTCCTCGCTTATAGACACTTTTTAATTAGATTAAAAAAGGAACAGTGTAAATAATCGAAAGATAATTTATATTTGGATTTTTGTAATATTAAACACAAGCAGCAGCGAGATGAATAAAGACGTTAACTAATTGGAACGCAAAGTAGAAGAACTACAGGAATAAAACAGAGTACTCAAAGGACAGCTAACTGCGTCGCGACTCAGAGAAACAGCAACTTTTCCAAAAACAGTGACTGGTATCCATCATTTAAAACAGAAATTTATTGGAAAAACTAAAAACTTGAGCGGTAGGCACAAAAATATCAGCAATCGTTAAAGCGGGATCTAACACTATATATGTCAGAGTTAACAGTTCAAGGGAAGTGCTACTATAGGGACAGATATGAGCGACTACTGAACCAGCCAAAAAATAACTATAAACTCTATTTTTGAGTTAAATATACCATGATTCTATTCATCCGCTATATATGGTATTTATGAAGAAAGAGTTTTATTGGGTATTCAAAATTGAAGGATAGTTGTTATTATATATTTTGATTTTGATAATAATAATGCATGTTTGTGCTTATTTTAATCGCTATTTCAACAGCAAGAATACAATATGATGGAGAAGATTGGAAAACAAAATGTAAATTCCATTTTAAAAATAAAATGACCCGATAAATTATAATAATGTCAAATTCGTAATTCTAAGAATTAATCAATAATAAGGACAAAAAATCAAAATATTAAATCAAACGATATCTTGAGACTTTGTCAAGGCTAAACTTATCAAAATGATGAAAGACATAAATATATATATTATTTTCTGTATTTAACTTGATTCTTTTAAACTATTCATTACTCACTATTTATAAAAAAGTTAGTGAAGAACAAAGTGGATAGACGTATTTATTATCTTAAAATGAAAATGAAATCATTTGTCAATTAATCTATTGCTAAAATCTGCCCTGTTTTGTTGTCCGAGTATCATTCCCTATACTTCTTATATATTACTGATTTTCCCCACTTTATTAATGTATTTTTTCTATTTTAATGAAATATTTAAAGGATTATCAAGCTCGAAATTTACGTGTTACCTTCCTCTTGCCATAAATTAATTTTACAAACATTTATCCTTTTACTTGAATTTTGCTGTATTACTGGGAAGGAGTAGATTTTATATTTTTTAATGAACATTAATTGGTTTTTAAGCCTTTCCTTCTTTTAATTGTTCTGCTTCTATTTTTTGAAAATATTGCTCCCAAATGGCAAGAACTGTTCTGAGTAAACTTAGAGATAAAACAACTCCTAAAACTCCAATCAATCCATAGAACATTAACTTTTCAGTACTATATGAAATTACAGAATATTATTCAAACAGAAGCCATCCGATAATAAATCCAAGAGCTGCTTGATTCATGAAAATGGCCACATTGTGAACTGATCGCATGTAGGGTCGCTTTAAGCATACATATGCTAAATTCAGAACGATAATGACAGCAGATATCTCATACTCATAGGTTATTATTTTGAATAATCCCATCGTAATAACTGCAAACAATAAAACTGAGCTCATCAGATAGAGGGGTATATAGGAATAGAGGCAGTTCAATTTTAAAAGTCGATCCTTTCTTAAGAATTTTATAAAAAATAAAGCTTTAAATTCGTTTCCAAACACTGAAAACTTTCCTAAAGCAATTACTATTACTAAATCAGCAGTGATTTGGTCTAAAAGGCTTGGAATGCCAGTAGAGGAGAACATTTAATTCATTAAGAGACTATTGATGAAATGAAACATGAAACCGATAAAAAAAGGGAACATCATCCAGTCATAAATGCAGGCTGCAGCCTTCTTCACCATTTTTAAACGCTAGATTAGAAACTGGATACTCTTGTCCTGTTATCGAGATCTCTAAATACATATTGATAGATCCTCTATATTGTCAATCTATTTATTAGCCTTTATGTATCTTCTTTTTTCCTCTTAAAGGTTATTTTGCCCTCTTTCAGAGTCAACTATTTACATACTGTTTTCTTAATTTTTTGAAGGAATAATTTTATCCTTTATCCATTGACAATATATTCGCACAGTGATATATATAACTGCTACTATCATTTATATGGCTAAGAGGATCTGATAATTTTGGAGAGGCCGTGAAGTATACTATAATCTAGCGAACATCTGCTGTTTTATGGGGAGATGGTTGTCTTGACTGAATAGTTGATAGAGTTGACCATACGAAATAGATGTATTCGACATCTGGAAGAAGATTGAAGAATAAGATCTTGAGTTTACGACAAGGAGTAAGATAATTTGAAAAGTGTGGATATTTTCGACACCGATCATCTTATATGCAAAAGACCCCACTACAAAGGCTCCAAGACTCAAAAGACTTTCAATCTCTATAATTTTTATTAAACTTCGGTCAATTCTTTCAATGTTAGGATAGAACTAAAGCTCTCCTCCATCTGTGGGAGTTAAGTTAAAACTCAAAGTGAAATTAGGGCTTAGAATATAAGTGGGATCAAATTGAATAAAGATATTTGCAGCAGGGTCAGTAGCAGTAGTGTTTAAAGAAACTTAAAAAATGAGCTGCTGATTGACAACTGAAAAACTTTTCAATTGGCAAAAATTAGCTGTAAAGTTTGTAAAGGATGAAAAATTCATTTTGGTGATGCTTGAAGCATAGGGATTGATGTCAAAAGTTATCTGAACTGAGTTGGAGTTAGGCACTTGAGCAATTGTGCTTAATGATAGTGTCACTTTGCTCTTAAAAAGGCATTGACTTGCCGGAAAGCTTGAGAGTATTTTGCAAACATAGCTTTGCTCAATCTGGCAGGAGCTCGAGCAACC
>Ga0302280_1002378_pt1 | contig 14438 bp, 6 predicted proteins | sample III_Fen_E1_1_FD_198771 | JGI IMG/M metagenome (GOLD analysis project Ga0302280, IMG submission 198771) | Peat permafrost microbial communities from Stordalen Mire near Abisko, Sweden - III_Fen_E1_1 | ecosystem: Environmental > Terrestrial > Soil > Wetlands > Permafrost | place: Sweden: Abisko...
ATTTGCTATAAACTATATATTTTACATATTTCGGCTATGAATAACGATGACTACAGAAAAACATTCTACAAGCATTCACTTAAACATCAAGAAGATAACACTCCACATAAAAAGAAAACACATGGCATTGTCAAACTACCTTCAGTCAGGCATAATCAACAGTAATCTGGAAACTATGTGCTCGGAAATATCATTGGATAAGGAGGTTTTGCTAAAGTTCGCATGTGTACTCTTAAAAAAGGCGGAGATCAATTTGTAATGAAGATATTTGAAAAGTTTAGATTGAATACAGATGACAAGAAAAAAGGGGTTATGCGAGAAATAGAAATAATGAAGTGCCTGAAACATCCTTCCATCATAAAAATTGTTGATTATTTTTAAACCCCATAGACCATCAACATTGTAATGGAGTATTTCAGCTTAACTTCTTTAGCCTTGTATGCAAAGACTAATCGTCCAATCGCTGATGGCACTCTAAGATCAATTGTGCGCCAGATTGCAGAGGCAATGGTCTATCTCCACGGGTTAAAAATTGCACATCGAGACATTAAGCCTGAAAACATTCTAATTAACGAAAAATAAGAAATAAAAGTTATTGATTTGGGTCTGTCAATGATGGGTGAACAAATTTAGGTAAAAGTAGCTGGAACACCTTTCTATATGTCGCCATAGTTGGTTTCTAAGCGATAGTATGATCCCTTTAAAGCAGATATATGGGCTTTTGGTATTCTTCTCTATTGGCTCTCTCTTGGATATTTTCCCCAGGATAATGAGCCATCAAAAAAAAAAAAAAACTCCAAAGCATTTCACCTTCATTTCCCAGCAGATATGCATCCAGGGATATAATACTTGATTACTAAAATGTTACAATAAGAACCAAAATAAAGATTATCGGTTGAATAAATATTGACTGATACCTGGGTGCAGCCAAAAGATTTTAAAAATGAAATTACGAAACTGATGAAAAAGCTGTCAAGTCCAATGGAAAGACAATGATGGCTCGTTATTTTTGTATTTGTGTAAGTTCAATATAATAAATGCTCTTAATGGTGCAATTGAATATCTGATATTGATTAAACGACTGAGATATGAGGATGGGTCACATTTATAAAGTATCACTTCTTCTTGAATGAATACCTGCGATGATTTATTCCTCTGTTAATTAAATTTGGGAATTTTATTATTTTAATTCAGAAAAGCCCTTTATGTATTACATTTTTTTATCATTTCTTTTTGTTTAGGAAATGATTTTGGCCAGATACATAAATACTGTTATTATGGCTATTCCTAAAATAGCTAAGCAGAAGATAAATCCTTTATTTTATTTAATTAATCGATTTAATTTCTGCATAAATGTGAGATCTTATAACCTATGGTTGTTTTGAGTTAAAGGCTAAATTGAAGTAGCATTTCCTATATTATTAAATGAATAAATTCTTTTGGCGCTGAAGAATGTTGTCCCCTTTCCTTCCCATTGTGGGTCGCAGTGTAAATATCCTTCATATATTATAGTTTGGTTTTGACTTATATTTTTATTATTTAACCATACAAAATTCTAAAAGATAGATTTTTAGGCAGAAAGATCTCCTTTTAATTAAAGCTTTTACTTAAATTATATAATTTCTGCCCCCAACGTATCACTTTCTGGCTTTGTTTTTAAAGTTAAATTTTATATTATAGCTGTATGGCATCCATGAATTTATAATCCAATCTTTTTTTAGGAATTAATTAAAATGACTGTTGGCTGAACAATTTCAAGAAGATTTTTAAGCATACGAATAACTCTCGCAACATGTCCATTAGCTACATTATCAGAAAATGGATTATCACCAACACCTTATTCACTTCCAAACTGAGGAGCATCGAAAGGACCCATCTCAATTAAAAAAACTAGACCATTTGCCATATTTTATGGGTAAGACTTATAGTTAAAACTGTTACACGATGTAATAATGGATGGATATTTTCCAACTGCGTAGGCCCAGTCATCAAAAGTACCAGTAGCAGGATAGACAACTTCAGTCATAGTTCCTAATGCAAATTAATCCAACCCTAAAGAATTACTTTTTCCTCCCCATTTCTGCATCATTTTTCCAATTTGATAGTAGATATCATAATCTTAAGTATGGCTATTTTGTTGATGAGTGAAAGTGCCCCAGTTAAAGCTAATTTGATTTCCTCCATTGTGCAGAACCACTGTTAGATCGAAGGAGTACTTTCTGAATAGCATATCTATGATATGGGTCGCTGAAGTTCTATAGCATTAATTATTTCCATCAATGGGATAATCTCTGTTAGGGTCAATTTGCGAAGGATAGGTTAAGCGTTGATTACGAATAAATCCCGAAGGATTTGCCATTGGAAAATATATAATTTTCGCTGCTTTGAGATGCTTATATGCGTAAAGAAGAGTATGCGGCCCCAAATACTAATTTCCATGCATCCCACTAACAAAAAGAATAGTACGGTTGTTAATGGGTTCAGTAACTTAATTGTCAATGTATTCATAATAGAAAAATTAGCATTTCATGTTGCCATAGCATGTTTAAGTTTGTAGAGCCATATGACTGACGTCATGAATGAGATGATCAGGAACAATTTCAGCCCACTTTGAGATATATTATCGATAATCAGTTATTCTAGCGTACTGTGAGATCGATAGCGTTACTGTAAAGAGGATAGATAAGAGATATATATTAATCATTTATGCCCATCATCAAATTTGAATCTTAAAACGTGTATGAATTATTCTCTTTTCGAGAATATAAAATAGATTATTTCTTTAATAATAAAACATGCAAATTTGGGTTATTAAAGATGATTTTCATGCTTGTTATCACAATGTATATAATATTTATTTATTTTTCATCCCGTTTTAATTTGATCCCCAGTAATCTATTTTCTTTATTTGAGATAATGACTCAAGTCAAGGGAAACAAAATTGTTTAATGCTATTAAAGTTATATTTTATAATTCCCTAATTTTGTAATTTGCCTTAATAGCGGTATATCATTGATATTTATTTAAATAGATGAGTGAACAGTACATAGCTGAATAGTTGCTCAGAATTACCAAACTTAACTCAGTCTAATTCGAAAAGTGTCTATTGAAACTTAGAGATTAGCCTAACATCATTCAACTTTTAGGTGATCTCTTGGCTTCAGATCAGTGTGATGGTACATCATTGTTTATTTAGATCAAAAGAAGTTGGCAGGAGTCGGAATTAATTACATAATTGAATCCAAACTCAATGAAGACTATAAAAAATGGACTTACTTGTGGAATTTGTTTTACGATAAGATATTATGTCATCCAGAGATAGATGCCATCTAATGGCGCCATCTTAATATCACTCGTAAAATTCTATAAAAACTTATGAATGAGTTCTAATCATAGCTATGCAATATTATAAACCCTATTTTCGCACATCTAAATCTTAAATGCAAGGCTCTCATCTATTAAGTCTTTTTATACCTATAAACCACTGAATAAACCCGCTATATTTTTATTAGGGAAACGATCGAGGACTATTTAAAATCAATTATCAATTTTGTATGTCATGCTCATGATAGTCATATACTGACTCCTGATTCCCTTAAATTATAGCAATCAATTTTTTAATACTTAGAGTTGATGCTCAGAAATCTATAAAAATATGAAACCTATGAGAAGCTAAATAAGATGACTTGCCTTTTAAGCTTAAATTAAGATTTGTTTTTACTTATTATCTAAGAATTGCTATATGAGCCCTCAAAATTAGGTTATGTTAGTGTTGCCAAGAAAGATTTTGAAGCTACTCGAATGGGGGAATTGGTATTAGTGTGTGAACTCAAGGAACAATCTCTTTGTGATCGGCTCAATGAAGTCAAAACAGATGCGATCAAAAGTAATTCCCTTTATATTTATAGTATTCGCTACTTCCATTAAAAAATATGATACAAAATCAACGATTGAGGAATTTGATCATTACAAATATTTGCATTTCATGGAAAATTTATGTCCTCAAGTGATTTAACTTTTGATAAGTATGGGGACCAAATAAAGATGGATAACTAATAGAAAAGAAAACGTCATAGCTCTACTATAATTTTTATAAATCAGTTGCAGATTTAATTTTCTCCTCCAACTGTTTGAGTCCAATCTATAAAAAATATTCTTTCAAATATGCTTGCCCCTGCTTTCAATTGATTAATAAGAGGTCTATCATTATGAAAATAATAGCTAAGATTTCATCAGCATCTCGGAACAATTGACCGAGTTTAAGGAGAAAAAGGATGAAAGTGTTAAAAATTACGCAGGAATGCTTTTATAAAGATTGGTGAACACAGTGGATGGATCGTTAAACTTTGTGGTGGAAATGTGCTGTAATGCTATTAGACATCTGATGGGTATATAAAAGAACTAAATTGTATTTTTAGTTTCATAAAAATATGGTTGCAAGTTATCAATATAATGCCTATTCATGATCTTAACAATCTTTTCAAGTAAATATCAGGATAGAGTTGATTTAATCAGAATTATTAAAGATAAATTATTAACTCTTTAAGAAATTAAGAAATTATAAAAAGTTGATAAGGCCAGACTTATTATTTTCTTAGCCTATAACTATTAAGTCTATTATTAAAAATAACCTCAAGAAGGTATTAAATTCCTATTCCTGGCCAACGAAGGACTCGATTAAAAAGAGACGATAAGATCTTGTAGTTTACTACTATTCTAAAATTGCATAAACTTGGGTTTTGGTGGCGATATATGGTACAGTCTCATAACTAGAGTTACAACTACCACTTCTATTCATATATTTTCGCTTATTAAAAAAATAATTAAGGATATGATGGATCAACTTCCTTTTGACAAGCTCAAAGAACTGCTTGAAAAAGTGATCTAAAGACTTATCTTTGAATACAGAAAATGCGAATAAATATCTCTTGAAAATATAGTCACAGGAAATGAATTTGTCTATAGCTGTCTGAATATAATCCAGCAGATTAGCGAAAATAGGAAGTATATCAAAGAATAATAAAATATAATCGATTGCATCTGGCCGATTTTCGATCTCTTCTAATTTAGCCGCAAAATATAATTCTAAGACAATATTTTAGTTATCTTTAATAACATCCTATCTGCAGGGAGAAAATTTACTCATGAATATTTTATATATTTGGATTACTTCACAGTTATTCACGAAAAGCATCGAGGATTTGCGAAATTAGTGAAAACATATACCCTGTTATTAACAAATGGAAGAAGTTACTTTTTATAGAATAGTCAAGGCGGTTAAGATCTGTAGAAGTTAGCTAAATCTCTCCAAGAATGTTATTCCTTATATAAAACAGAATAATCTCTGAAGTATGTTTGCTTGTTTACTCATTTTATCTATTGTGAGTACTCTTCCATTCTTAAACAAGACAAAGAATTCATTGAAACACTCCAATAAATATATTCTAGGAAAAAGAATTAAATGAAATAGGAAACATTGGCAGCTCTTATTAATCTAATTATTATGACCTAAATAGTTTATGGAAATTGTAATTTGGACATAATCAAATAAAATAAAATCAATATTTTTAAGGGCTATCAAAGCAAACTATTTTCTCAGGGAATTCGGAAGTTAATCGAAAAATATTGGGAAAATTAATAAATCTTGGATTTTTTACGCTATGCTATACGTTAACTACATTTTTTACGATAAATTAGCCTTTCAACAGTTCCTGAAAAGAATGTATACTTTACTCCATAATTTCCAGATTTTAATACAATAGACCCTTTCTTTGAAATTTGCCAAGCTTTGGATTTTCTCAAAAAAAATCTTGAACATAATAGATACGATTTCATCTTAGAGAAATTGTCCAGTGAAATTTCTCTCGGTTAAATAAAGGATCTTTTGAGTCGCAGAATTGTGGATAGTAGCCTTCGAGTTTTTGTCAAGATAAAATCCAGCTGATCGCATCTATATTCTATTTGATTATTTCTATTAGATAAATTTTTAAATAACTTAATATCGACAATTTTTATGCAATTTCTACGAATTATAATATTTCTTCGATAAAGAAATTAATAGATGAAAATAAAAAATCTAAAATTCAAATAAATTACATCAATCATCAATAATCGTCAATTCAGGCTCAATCTCTTTGATGCCGATGATTAACTGTTCGATCAAGGCAATCACTAGCTAAATAAAACAGTTAGGAATATCGACAGATTTAATCTTGACACCACCAATTATTGCTTTCGCGTCCAGAGTCGACCGCAAACAGGTCAAGTGGGTCGTAAAAATAAATTTGTTCGCCAATAAAGTCGTAAAACAACAAAGAATCCGGTAGTCGAAGAATAAGATTGCTTTCATTTTCTGTAGAAATGTCTGATTAGTTATATTCGCTACATCAGCGGCGAATAGCGTAGATCTATAAAAAGATAGCTATAACTACTTTTAACTCTCTTACACAAACAATCTCCCCTCGATATTCTCAACTAATTTGTCTTTATTGAACCAACCCTCAGTAAAAAATTTAAGAATCGACTCATTCATTTGGTTTTTTATCTCATTTTAAACAGCTTTCTAGCACTTAGTTCCTCTCGATCAGTCTTAAGCTAAATAAAAAACTTTATTTTATGTGAGTACTACAGCCGCAAGTTTAACTTTAAATAACTAGCCATGGCCATATGTATCCAAATTCAGTAGATGTATTGTCTCATCAACTGCTATGAAGAAAGTCGGGCTTATGCTCGAAAGGGTCTAAAATTAGCGGTTGTATTAAATAACGAATATTTTGAAACTAAAATGATAGAATCGCTTCATATCCTCAACTACTATGAGGGTCGACTGAATGAATGTGAGAGTAAATTGCTGAGCAAAGAATAGCGAAAAAGAATTTTATAAAATTACAATGAAGATAATGAAACACCTAATTTATTTAATGAAGAAAGAGCTCCGGTTTAAAATACATATGACTATAAATAGTTCAATCTAGAGCATAACAACAATTTTATAGAAAATAGTATCCCCAACGAAAATATTAAATATTTTCAAGCTCATTATCATGATATTGTCAAAGGAATTCCCGGGAAGAACATCAACGTCAGAAATATTATTAAACGAGTAGCTTCTGTGGGAGTAGTTCGAAAATATTTTGGCAGGGATAATTTTATTACAATCAAACCTGAGTGCCATGTTATTAAGCCTATGTATCAAGAGCAGGTGTTAATATCTCATAAAAAAGAAATAAGCAATCAGGAACAGGAGGATCATTTTTACAAAATACTGAAAAGAATTCGGGGATTGTTGGGATACGTTGTCTAAGCATATGCGTATAGGCTTTGAGTCAATGATATTATTTTGGTAATATTGTAAATTTTTCCGATTTTACTGACTATTATTTGCGCGAAGCTATTTAATTTAAAATCAATAAATTTCAAGAGAAGCGGAGGCATAAGCTCACTGATTCAAACTTAGATACTTACAAGTAGTTCATCAACATGATGAGCAAAAAATAAATCAAACTCTAACCCATTCTCTTTCTTTGAAATATTCTTAGCTTTATTCATTTACACCTCTATAAATACTAATAGATCAAAATTTTCCACAAAAAAGTCTGACAAACTACAAAAATCCTCAATTTAAAATTAAATGGTTCCCTTATAATTTAATTAAAGACTCAAGCTCATACGGTTTTTCAAAATATTCTAAATCTCTTCAAATATTTTATCTTGTTATTTGTTTTCATTTCTGTCTAAGTAAATTAATTTTATTTGTTTACATTATGTAATGAATTGAATAAAAAATCATTTCTGACTGATTTCAAGGATTTTTCTGGAGTTACAGCGGTCTGATGATAAGATATAGCCTGATTCACATGTTGTGCAAGAACCCACATTATTCAAGCATTCAGAACATCGAATTACAGTACATTTTTGGCAACTGTTGCCGGATAATCGATATCCTAAGGAACAATTAGTGCAGTAGCTGGCAGTGTTAGGACAGAGGACAGAGGACACATCCATCAACAGTACATTTTTGGCAGCCGTTGTTGTATAATCGATATCCAAAGGAACAATTTGTGCAATTGCTCGCAATGCTAGGACAGAGTACACATCCATCAACCATACATTTTTAGCAGCCGTTGTTGTATAATCGATATCCTAAGGAACAATTTGTGCAGTTGCTAGCAGTGTTGGGACAGAGTACACATCCATCAACAGTGCATTTTTGGCAACTGCTACCATATAATCGATATCCCGAAGAGCAAAATATGCAGGAGCTGTTAGCGCTGGGACAGAGTACACATCCATCAATAGTACACTTTTGACACTCGCTACCGTATTATCTATAACCTGAAGAGCAAAGAGTGCAAGAGCTGACAAGGCTGGGACAAACGGCACATCCATCAACAGTACATTTTTAACAACTGCTGCCAGATAGTCGATATCCAGGTTTGCATTGCGTGCAGGAGCTGACAGAGCTGGGACAAGATTCACATCCAACAACTGTACATTATTGACAGACATTATCGCTGATCCTGTAACCTATTGCACAAATTTTACAGATACTAGAAGAAGTAGGACAGCTCACACAATCGAGATCTTTACAAGCTAGACCTATTGAAATAAGTAGCAAAAGGCTAAAAACAATTCTGACCATTTTTATTATAAAAGAATAATATTATTTATTAATGAAATAGATAGATATTAGTTCTCCGCTTGCGCAGATTATTATTAATGAAATACATTTATTCATAATGATGACTATATGTTTACTTCGAAACATTTAGCGAAAGTAATAATTATGAGGGTGTTTTTGCATTTTATGGTAGTCTCTTGCGATTTTAGTTGTCGTATGAAAGAAGCGGCTTGCAAAACTATTGAATCTATCTCACATCAATATTTTGATACATTTTGCAATCTGAATTTTGCAATGCAATAAAAATTGTAAATGAAACAAATCTCCAATCTCAGCAGAACTATGAATCAATTTTGGGGCGAATTTTTATGTATGTAAATAATTAAGTAGAATAGTAAATATATTATCTTATTAAATGATTCTATCTATAATAATTTCAATATTTTTTCTCGAGTATTAATTATAATCGGCTTTTATGATAGTCTTGCGAGTTCAGTTATTGTATAAATATTTTTAATAACTGAATTGGCTGAATCTTGTCTCAAATTAATTTTGCCCAAATTTATGATTATTTAATAATAGAAAGTGATAGTTCGTTCATCATTGAATTTCTGATTTGCTGTAGTGCAATAGTGCTGATAAATTAATATATATTTTTTTGCCAATATAAAAGTCAACAATATAAATATATGTAGCTTCACAAAAAAGTACAGGCTCAAAGAGCATTTATCCTAAACAAAGTCTTAATTTTACAAAAATCAAAGATTTCTTAATTTTTCTATCTGAATTTAACTTAATACAATCAAAAATTTAATCTGAACAGGAATATTAATCCGATTTTCAGGTCAAAGTAAATATTTATGCAAATAATTCAGTATTTTAAATTTGTATATTATCTTCAGATAGTCTCTAAAGCAATTGTAAAAGAAATAAATAACTATATTTTTTTGCCATATTCTTAGTTTTTTATACTGGGCTTCAGTTCTTGATCATTCTAACTACCTATCCCTATAGGATTGTCTCAATGACTTCGAAAGTAAATTTTTATTAAGTTTATTTAACCCGACTCGTATAAATATTGAATCTTCGTGTTATGGAAATAGGAACTCACTTCGTGGAATAGAAATTGATGCTAAGGATTCAGGTACTAAATTAGTGAATAACTATATTAGGGAATTGATATCGGTTTGAATATTTTTTCCTGATTACTTTGTCAGCTGTTTGCTTTTAAAAATATTTGAAAGGATAACTATGCAAGATAATAATTTACATTTATAAAAATCTTCACACTCACTTATGCCATATACATTAAAAAATGTTAGATAACGAAGATTAAATAAAAAATATATATATCAATCATGTAAATAAATTATTGTCAATTATGCTGACTATTATTTGCATAAGACTATTTTAATTTGAAGTCAATGAACTTTGACGAGATCAATACGAGTCAAATCGAACTGATTCAGACTTACGAGGAGTTTATCAACAAGACAAGGGAGGAGTTTGAGCAAACCTTAGCCCAGTCACCAGACCTATCGATAGATGATATTCTAAGATATTCCGAGCACATTCATCTTCGCCTAGACTACTACAAATAAATCAAATCCTTTCGCAAAAAACTTCGGAAACAACTCCAATCCTCAATTCTAAAATCAAATCGTTCTTTTGATATCACATTAAAAGTTACTAGAGGCAGTGAAGCAAAATAATATGACTTCGAGAATCGTGGGCGCTAATAGCTGACTTATCTACTTGACAAAATGAAAGAATAACTTCAATGATTAGAAATGTATAAACAATAAATCTCATCCAATCATTCTAATCAGTGATTATTCTTAGCTTTAAGGAGGGCAACAGTGTCTCTTCTAAGTTGGTTGTTCTCCTCTTTCAGCCTCTAAAGTTCCTCTCTGATATTATAAGGTGCGGCTGTTGTTGAGGCACTAGCAAGTTGATTTCGTAACTTTTTGTTTTCCTCCAACAAATTGGCTATATTGGGGTTATTGGCTCCTTGAAGTCGAGTTGAGGATCGAAGGGATGAATTTTAAGACTCAAGATTTGAAATGTATCTGATCATTTCATTGTTTTTCTTAACCTCTTAGTTGAGTCTATTTTTGAGATCAGAGTTTTCATTTGTAATACCGAATCCACTTCCTTGATTAGGCTCTTGAGATGGTCTCCAATCAAAGTGACTGGTTGCTACATAATCCCTAGAATCATCTCTTCTAATCTGCTCTGCAGTCTTATTTCTGTAATCGTAACCACCTTGTTTGTAGGGACTGATTCCTGTCAAAGATCCTAAGATATCTTGATTGACCATCCTTACTTCTCCAATAGCCTCTTGGTTTATCTGTTTCTTTTCAGTCACAATTTCAATAGCCTCATTGATGCTTTTTTTGGCTGATTCAAGACGACTGACAACTGGGTTGGCAGACGAACGATAAGGAGATTTCTCAGGAGTTCTGTCAAGGTAATCCTCCGTTTAATAACGCTGACCTGATTTTGCAGAAGTACGGATGAAGGTGGTATCATCAAAATTGGAAGCTCTCTTTTTGGCTGAGGGGTAGCCTGAATCAAACATGTTGTAATTTACAATTATAATTTATTAAGGAAGGCTTAATAATTTATATAGCGATAAATTAGCCAGTAAACTATTTTCATTTATCATTATACAATTTATCATTTGTGATTAAAATAAAAACTATTCCATCTTTAGCTTGGGACTGAGGATTGCTATTTGTTTGAGTATTCTAAGATGAATAATTGAGATTTAAGTTTTGTCGTTTTGAAAGGAAAATAAGTAATAAATTTATTGTCTTTAATAATTTTATAATATAAATTATTAATACCTCAATAGAACCCTAAAATCTTAGTCATCATCTCAAAATTGAATTATTGCGATATAAAAATTAATAGATATTAAGATCAAACTAAAAAGAAGCATCACTTTTTACGCGAAATATTCTTACCCTGATGCGCGGGTGAACTTTGCTACCATGGTGCTCTTTTGCCTGTATTCTCTATACCGTAGTTGGAAAGATTAAGAATTGGAGTGCGCGTATACACTCGTTTTAGTGATTATTCTTTCAAACGCCTTTACTATTCATTAATCTTTTTAGTGATCAATTCTTGGGCTAATGTTCCACGCTCTAACACTTTTATATTCTTCTCTATTCTTCGATCACCCTCCAACTTATTTTCTATATTTTAATAATGAATCACTCTGCGTGTTCCGCTGCTGATAGAAAACTTTTTAGCTGGAGAAAATTGAATCGGTAAATCAAAGTTAACCCCTACTTTCTTTTTGTTTTTAAGGTTGATTCTCTTGAATTATTCATACAAATCTGTCAGTTTACTATCAATTGATTTGTTTTCTCCTGATAAGATACAAGCTATTTGGGAGTAATATTCTTGGAGTTGTTTAAGAATTATAAAAACTATTATTGCGAAATTTTTGCTATACTTTTACACTACAATCTAGAGTTGGGTTTGACTTTCAGATTTTGAAAGAAGGTTTAAGCTTAAAGTAACGCAATTAATTAAACATACCCCTAAAGCTTGAAAGTCATTATAAGCTTCTATTTTTTCCTATTATTTGCTACTCGCTGCGGAAGGTGATAACCAATCCCTCAACTTAATGCTTTCGTCAATTATAACAATATTTCGTGGGTGGATTGAACCATGAATAATCCCTTTACTATGCAAATATTCGAGGCACTTGAATAGTGGTTGAAATGTATTTACTATTTCTTCTTAGGTAAAGATATTTTTTTAATGGGCACGACCTCTACTGGCTATTTCCAGTTATAAATTAGATTATTATTTTTTATATAGTACTCCTTTTTTGAAAGCTATTCCCCGAAGCAGATGAGGATGCTATAAAGTGGAATGTAGTGGTAAATCTCTGCTGTCGAAATACCGGTATCTAGTTCGACTATTTTTATCCATAAAAAGGATTTATTCGGGTTAAAATTTGATAAGCACTAGCGATCTTTCATCTATAGAGTTCATAGTATCAAATTAATTATATTTATTGAAGTTAAAATAAAAAGGAACTGCCGATGAATGAAAACAAAGAACTATAATAAAAGGATGAACTTTTCCGAAAGGGATTCCTTAGAATAAATCTTCGGTAAATTATTCCCAGCATTTTCATTGCTTGTATAAACTAAAGGTACACAAGAGTTAGCATCTTCTCAACATTAAAATATCTTGATACAAAATAAAAGTTGTCAATTTGTCATTATGTCGAGATACAATCATTTTTTGACATTTTCGATAAGCCATGAAAGGCCATCCTCAAGACCTTCTTGAGTCTTGGCTGAGCAGGCCGTAATTGTCCATTTTCTGCTTTTTATTTCCTCCATTTTTAAATTTTACAAGATCTTAATCATATTTATAGTACCTCATCTGGCTGCAGTGCCTGAACCAAATCTTGTTTGTTCGCAAAAATAAGCAGAGGTACTCCAGAGAGTTATTTTTCCTTCATAAATTAGGTAATACCACTAAAAGTTTTTAGAGCTCTTCACCTGCTTCTTTGACTCTCTTGGTGTCTGCCGAATCAATTACATAAACCAAAGCATCGGTATTAGTAAAATAATTGCCCCAATACTCTCTCAACGCTTTCTGTCCTCCAATGTCCCAAACATTTAATTTGAACTTATCATGAGTAAGATTCTTGATGTTGAAGCCTTGAGTAGGGGTAATCGTTGAGATGTCCTGAATATAAAAGTCATTACTTAGTTTGATAAAGCCTTAAGGATTGTAGTCTTGCCAGCGTTATCGAGACCCAGTACCAGAATACGCAACTCTTCTTTCTTATTTTTGCGAAGATTTCGTAAAATTCCAATGAGGCCTCCACCTTGTGTAGTCATCTTTTTTAATTAGATTTATGTTTATGAAATAGATCGTGCAATATAAACTTAAATAAAGATTAGATTTTCAGATCTTTGAAAAGAAGAGAAGAGAAGATCCTTTTATTATTTACCTCATTGAAATTAAAAAATTAATTGATGATTAGGAAAATACAATATCTTTTAAAAATCAGCAGAAATAAAAAACGTTTAATCTTTGTTGCATTGATCAATAATTATTAATGCTCAGCTATGCTTAACAGTGAAGACTTTGCTACAACAGAACTTCTGTCCAGGCGTGAATTTTTGCTTTCGAATTTGCCAAACAAACTAACTAAGGATATAATTTGTTCGCACTATAAACCTTAATAATTCTCATATTGTCCAACCAAAAAGACCTATCTTTTTCAGATTGGAGATTTTTCTTCATTATAAAGAATATTAAAAGATAATCATATTGTGCTTTAAAAATTAGCAGATGATATGTTATAGTTGTTTAAAAGAGTAGATTAAATTAAGTGCTTGCCAACAAAGGTTATTCCGTAAATTATTGGGCCATGGAGATTGTTACCTCATCAGCTGGAAGAAATTTCATTCTTTCAAAAGAAAGGAGGTAAAATTATTATAGGGGATGGCTGGGGAATGGGCAAAACTATAACAGCTATTTCCATAATTGAGATACATAAAATTCATTGTGTATTGATTGTATGCTCTCAAATTTTGCTATATCACTGGTCACAATCTCTAATACAGTTATTTGATGAGTAACAAATAAAAATTCTTCAATCCTAAAAGGATTTTAATTTAGCTCAGCAGACTAAGCCTTATCTTTTAATTTCGAATGCAGATGTAAAATTTATCAGTGGGGATAGCAGCAAATTATAGTTATTGATTATAGATTAGCCATAAATTGAGTGGAAGGATTATTGTAAGATTAGAAATGCAAAAAACATAATAATAATTTC
>Ga0302280_1002380_pt1 | contig 14435 bp, 10 predicted proteins | sample III_Fen_E1_1_FD_198771 | JGI IMG/M metagenome (GOLD analysis project Ga0302280, IMG submission 198771) | Peat permafrost microbial communities from Stordalen Mire near Abisko, Sweden - III_Fen_E1_1 | ecosystem: Environmental > Terrestrial > Soil > Wetlands > Permafrost | place: Sweden: Abisko...
CATTTAAATATTCAAATATTTCTCTTTGTCCTGTATAACATGCATTAGATAGTAATTTAGTCACATTGATAATTTTTTTATCAATATAATTTATTAATAATTTGATGACACTCATATTATTTTTTTTAAATACAGCTTTAATGAGTGCCTCATTGTAATTTAGATTTGATTTTGCATGAATATTTAAAATATATTTAACAACGTTTGTATTTTTTGCATGTGCTGCATTAATAAGATATTTTGAATGATTATGATTTACATTAAATAGTAATATTTTAAATATGAATTGATTATATGAGAAATTGTTACTCTTATCATTTATCAAATGTGATATTGAATTTTCGAGTTCTTTATCAGATAGTGATTTTAGATTCAAAGACAAATTATTTTTATTCAATAGATGATATATTATTTTTTTTGAATAACATTTATTTAAAATTCGATCAAGACTGTAATTATATTTTTCGATAATTTTATCTATTATATCAAAGAATAATTTATTTCCGGTTTTGGAACCATCAAAATGATTTGAAAATTCCCCAAACATGCATCTTAAAACGTCAAACCATCCATTTTCATCAAGAGTATTTTCCAATTCTTTTGATATAAATTTAAATGCCTTGATATTTCCATTCATACAACTTAAACACAATGTTGAATAAAAATGAACTTGTTTGTGAATAGTTGAATTGACAATTTGTAAATAATTAACTTCTGGATATCTTTGTTTGATGTATTCAACAAGTTGTTTGTTATTATTAATTATAGCACAAGTAAATCCATAAAACACATATCGAATTTTATTATCTTCAAATTCTGAATTATTTTCCATTTCATCATATATAAGTTTACATGATTCAATGCTATTGCAACCAGTCAAACACTCATCAAAATCACCATAATTTTGAAATTTATAAAAGTATTTGCTAATAAGCTGTTCATTTCGTGTAAGAAATATTTTTTCCAATGCCCAACATCCAACATCTACTCTATTACATAATTTATCTATTATTTCGAGTATATTTGATATTTCCACACACATATAATTATTGCAACACCACACCAATAATTTATCTTTTTTGTATTTACTGATAGAATTTGGATCTTCAATATACTTTTCAAGAATATTTTTCATGATTAATCAATGAATATGATAAAATATAAGACAATCATTTACAATTTCAACTTTTATGTAAAAATCAGTAAATGCAAAACAAATTTTATATAAAATATTAAGTTTGTAATAAAAAAATTTAATTTTAGAATGAGTTAATAGATGATTTTAGTTCATTTAATACTTCATCCATTTTATTTTTGTTATTTTCATTTGGTTCATCTTCAAATATTTCGGAATCATTTGTTTTGGTATCATTGATATTAGATTTAATATTTTCTCCCAATTGTTTCATAATTTTATTGACTTCTTTTAGCATTTTATCATCAAGAGATTGTTTTTCATTATTATTTGTGGTATCATCAGAAGTAAGTTTTGTAAGTTCATTATATTTATTGTTTAATTCTGCAATAATTGGAATTTTATTTAGTAGATTCATGATGATACTTATCATATTATCAAATATTATTCCAAGTGATGTATTAATGCGCATGAGATACATATCTACTTGGTATGCAATATAAATATTTTTTCCGGAAGTATAAATAGATGTTGCATAATTCATATATTTCATGTTCATAATTTTGTTTGTGTAAAGATTAAATTTTGAGTTTAATGAAGATATATATTTTATTGCATATGGGTCATTAAATAATAATTTAATGTATGGTGTGAATTGATCATGATAACAAATTGCGAATATTGTTAAAACTGACAAAGTATAAAGTGATGTAAAATATAATCCATACATACATGTCATGAGTGTGAATTCGATTTGTAGGATATTAAATTTACTGAGACCATTATTGCAGAGTCCGTGTATGGTATTGAGCAAAAAGAATATATTTAATTTGAATATTTTGATTGACAATAATGATAATAAAATTTTTATGTTACTTAGATTGTTATTCATCATATATGCATATATTATATTAATAGTAGAGTTACAATTCCCATTTTATTTCAATTTTTTTTGTTTTTATGAGATATTTATTGATTTCTCCAAAATGATCAAAATCATTAAATGCAGGGAAAGTATTATTAAATTTATTTGAGTACATACTTTTTGTGTTTGATAATCCTGATGGATGTGATGAACTGATGATATGATGTTTTGAATCATCAATAATACCATCTTCCCATTTTTTGAGTGCAAACTTACCCCAAAGAACAAAGACAGTATTTTTTGTATTATCTGAGATAAATTTTATTAGATGATCTGTGAATTGTGTCCATAATTTTTCATGACTGTTGGGATGGCCTTCTTGAACAGTTAGAGAAGCATTTATCATAAGACATCCTTGATTTGCCCATGAAGATAGATTTCCGTGTGTTGGTGTATCATTGATATGTTTATATTTTTTAAGATTTTTGAGTATATTTGATAAAGATGATGGTATAGTTAGACCTTGTGGAACTGAGAAAGACAATCCCATAGCTTGAGGGATATCTTGTTCAAGTTTAGGATAAGGATCTTGACCTAAAATGACAACATTAACTTTATTGAGTGGTGTTGTATTGAGTGCATTAAATAGTAGATCTGGATATGGGAATATTTCACATTTACCTTTTGTTAGATTTAATGATTTGGTGAGATGAGTATTTATTTTTTCCCACGATGATTTAATATCATTAGATTCAATAAATTGTTTCCATGATTCATGAACAAGTAAATTTCTGATATCGACATCAAATGAGTTTTTTTTGTCACTTGCAAATTGTTCATTCCATTTTTTAAGATTGTAATTATCGGTTGAAAGCATATAAATGTCATTATTGAACAGCTTATTTATTATTCAATTAAAATATCAATTTTTTTAAATAAATTATTTTATGATATATAATATATAATGAGTCACAATAATTGTTTACATGAATGTAGAGAAATTGACAGAGATCATAGGGAATGTCATTGCGAAAATGACAGAGATCATGGAGAATGTCATTGCAAAACTGACAGAGATCATGGAGAATGTCATTGCGAAACTAAATGCAATTGTGCACATTCAGAAGAATTTAAACCAAAATGTAAAGATTCATGTTTGCATGGATTTATAGAAAATGACACAGATCATGCAGAAGGTAAATATTCACATGCAGAAGGTTTTTGCACAAATGCATGTGGTTTTGCATCACACGCAGAAGGATCTAAAACAATAGCTAGAGGTAAGAATTCACATGCAGAAGGAGAAGACACAGTAGCAGATGGAGCATCATCACATGCAGAAGGATATAAAACACATGCAATAGGAAAGGAAAGTCATGCAGAAGGTAAATTTACACAAGCGATTGGTGATGGTTCGCATGCGGAGGGTGCAAGAACAAAGGCGCATGGATTATATTCGCATGCTGAGAATTACATAACAGTTGCAGAGGGTAATTATTCACATTCATCAGGTCAGGAAACTCATGCGGATGGTATTGCTTCACATTCTGAGGGATATTTTACCAATGCATCTGGGAATTATTCACATTCGGAGGGTTCAGGAACAACTAATGTGCAGGGATTAATTACTACTGTATTGGCAGGTGTAACTGATTTATCCAATAGAGGGAATACAATGCAAAGTAATTGGTCAACAGGCATTGGATCACATGTTGAAGGTGGAGCTAATATTTCAAGTGGTGCTTATTCTCATGCTGAAGGAGTAGCTACACAATCAATTGGAATTTCATCACATGCAGAAAATTTAAATACTGAAGCAATTGGTGTTGCATCACATGCAGAAGGTATATATGGTGTTGCGAGTGGTATTGGTTCACATGTAGAAGGATATGGAACATCAGATATCGTAACATTAATTAACATGTATGATCCAAGTTCACCAATAAAATCAGCAGCAGATGGTAGAACTGGAGCAATGCCTAATAGTGCATCTGGAATTGGTTCACATGCAGAAGGTGGAGCAACATTAGCATCAGGAGACTATTCACATGCAGAAGGAATAGCAACACAAGCAATTGGTGCAGGATCACATGCAGAAGGATTAACATCAAAGGCAATTGGAGTGGCATCACATGCAGAAGGAGATCCAACAATTGCATATGCACATTATTCACATGCAGAAGGTTATTTTACAGTAGCAGGAGTTTTGGGAAATCCAACAATTGGTATTGCATCTCATGTAGAAGGTGATACCACATTAGCCACTGGAAGTGCATCTCATGCAGAAGGACAAAATACATATGCATCAGGTAATTTTTCACATGCAGAAGGAGCAGGTACAATATCATCCGGCGAATCTTCACATACAGAAGGTATTAGTTCAATTGCATCTGGAATGACTTCACATGCAGAAGGATTTAGTACAATTGCGTCTGGAGCATCAGGAGCACATTCTCAAGGTAATAGAACATTAGCTCAGGGAGATTCATCATTTGCAACAGGTGAAACTGCAAGTGCGTACGGTCATGATTCGATAGCTGGTGGATTTGCATGTATTACTGGATCAAGCAGCAACTCAGCACTTGGTTTTTGTGCATTTGCAATGGGTGGAGAAACACAAGCAATTGGTACAGCATCTGCTGCATTTGGTCAAAATACAGTAGCCGCACCTAATAATTCTTTTATTATTGGAACATGGAATTTGAGAGGAACTGTTAATAGTGATAATATAATTTTTGGTATTGGTACAGGTACATCAAATGTTAGTTTAAATGATGGTATGTTTGTGGATCAACAAGGAAATATGTTTGTATATGGTGATATTGCTGGAGCTCCAATGATTTTTACTTTTGGGGGTCATAATTTAGGAGTTAGTGCAGTATTATTGTATAGTACTGGATTTAACACATTAGGATATGCAGTATCAAGATCAATGATGCTTACAAATGTTAGTATATTAACATCAACAACAATGCCAACAACAAGATCATTTCAAATATTGGATAATAGTAGTGTTATAGACACTATAACTTTCCCAGCAAGTGTAACAAGTTATTATGCAACTGTATCCCCTCCAGTGTTAGTGGGTCCAGGAAATCAAATTCAAGTTAATTTAGCATCTGAATCCGCAGTAATAGTAAATTCAAATACCAATGCAGTTTCTGGTTCAAGTTCATTATTTGGTGCATATCAAACATTATATATTTCTGGATCATCAACTTTGGAAACATTGTATTTGGATTTAACACCAAGTTTATTATCAACTCAATTAACAGTGACTATTTATTCAAGTTCAACAAATCCATCAGCAGCACCACCAGGTGGTGTATATACATCAGTATTATCATTTACAGTAGCTACAAATGGTGGAAATTACACTGGAGGCAATATTGTATTAAATCCATTGGCATCATATGTCACTATTCTAACAGGATCAAATCCGCTTTCATTGGTTGGTGGAAAATATTATACAGTAGAAGTAATTGACACAACATCAACACCAAGAGCATATTCATGGGCAAATGCATTATTTAATGTATCAGATGCGAATGGTTCTTTAGCACCAAGTCAAACATTAGTAATGTCATTTGATACAAGTTACACAATACCATTATTTGACACAACAGTTGTATTGGAATTTAAGGCAACAACACCGGCAATATTTTCAACATATTATTAAACATTTTAACATTTTAAAGTAAAATATTAAATAACAAAAATTAATAAAAAAAGATAATTATAAGGTTTTTTTAGAACCTTCAATAAAGTTTCTAGGCTTTACTGGGCCTAGACATGAGAAGAACACATTATATATTTTTGTAAATGTTGATTCTCTTGGTGTTTCAATTTTCACTGCAACAATATTTTTATTGGCATTTGTATATTCCATTTGGTTTGGTTGATGTATAAGTTTTGCCATTTTATTAATTTGTTCAATAAAATTATTTGATGGATTATCAACAATTTTTGGCATTTCAGTTATTACTTGATTGATTAAATTAGTATTATCAGATGGATCTTGTGATATTGATTTTATTAGTTCATTCAACATATTTTGGGCATTTGGATCAGATAATTTTGCCATCATATTATTGAAGATATTTTGAGTATTGGTTTCAGATGATTTTTTTGTTATTTCATTGAATAGATCTTCTGGATCATTTTTTGTAGAATTATTATCATTTGCATTATCAAAGAAATTATCTGGTAATTCTTTTAGCATTTCTTCCATTGTATTATTTTCTGAATTTTCAATTAAATATTTTGATTTTAGTGAATTTTGCGTTGTGTACAAATTTTTAACTTTTAGGTAATATGGATATTCAACAGAAATCAAATAATGAATTAGATCATTCGGATTTTGTTTCATTTGATGATTTGGATTATTGAATGTATTTGTCCATTCCCAATATTTTACTTTTCCATTTAATTCTTTTGTATTACTAAATTTTGGATTAACGTTTGTGAGTAAAATTATATTGAAAGTGCAATTATCATCATTTAAAACATTCAATAATTTTTGAGAGTCTATTGTGGAATAATGATCATAATCTACGAATACTAATTTGGCACCTTTCAATGGATATATATTTAGATGTGTAACATTCAAATTTAATAATTCAGTCATACTCAAATTTACACAATAATTTCCAAATGTTTGTTCAATTATTTTTTTAACAGACGTTTTTCCATTACTTCCACTTCCGCACCATATATCAATATATTTTTTTTCATTAGAATCGAGATATGAAGCCAAATTTGTCAGGAAATATTCATTGATAACTGAATTTTGGAAATATTCTTCAAAATATAAATTTACATCAATACTGTGTTTTGTGTGATAATAATAATGATTTATTGATTTTGTTATATAATGTTCTTTATTCATTGGATAACTTTCAAATTTATTTGTTGAAATATCATAGATTCCATTTGTGAATGCTATAATATTATTATCATTATCTATTTTTTTTTGAAAAGATTCATCAGTCAATATATCTTTAATATTTTCCAAGTCATATCCTGCCAATGTTGTGATTGTTGCTTGATCTTTAATGTATTGAAAGATATCTTCTCTTTTTATTATTTGCACAGGTCTCCAAACGAATGTATCGAGATGATACCAATTATTATTATTATGAATAAGAAATGATTTTTGAGGCATATATTACTATATATATTGTATTTTTAGCGTGATATTAATGATATTTCATTTTTTTCTTCATATTATGCATCATTTGGCAATTGGTTATCAATACACTTTTTACAAAAAAAAGTTGATATTTGTCCATATTACATATAAACAAACATTAACTTTTTACAAAAAAAGTTGATATTTGTCTATATTACATATAAACAAACATTAACTTTTTACAAAAAAAGTTGATATTTGTCCATATTGCATATAAACAAACATTAACTTTTTACAAAAAAAGTTGAAATTCAAACTATTTGTTGACATCTTATATTGTTAACATATTAAAACCAAAATGACAAAACAAATAAAGATAGGTGATGCTTCAATAAGAGAAATAGTTGAATGTTTAAGAAATTATGTTATAACTGAAAATCCAATAAACAAGAAACAAATTGTTGTGGATTTTGGTTTGCAAGATCTTATAAAAAATATATGTGATTCATTCTTGAAATTTGAAAAGATAAGAATTGTTTCAAAGGATCACAGAGAAGCACTTGAAAATAACATTGATATCGGTTTTGAGATAGATGGTAAAAATTCAGATATCAATTTGAGCAGAGCGAATGTAATAACATTATTGATATTTTTGAGAGAGAAAGTTGAAAGTTTGTGTGATGATTTAGTGGGCATAGTAGGGGATGAGTTTGAAATTGATCAATTGAACGATAATATTAAAATTTTAGAGGAAAAGTGGCAAAATAAAGAAACAGATATTAATGAAAAACTCACAATTGAGAAAACGATAGGGATAAACAATGAACGCATAATGATTCATATTTGTGATGAGATACTAAATAACATTCCAACATACGATGATTTGAATGAAGATTTGTATGAATTGAATGATAAGATTAAAAACCATTGTTACAATTCTTCAGTGCAAAAAGTGAACAAAAAACATTATCAAAATTCCATACAATATATGACTGGAAATTGCAATAATTATGTTGTTCCAGCAACGTATGATAATGAATACAAATGGTGTGGAACCATGAACATATGGGTCAATCCTAGCACTGGTCATATCCAAGCTACATTTAAAGGGGATAATATTATTTGCCAAGATGGATTTTCAATTAATGGACACATAACAAACAAAGAATCATACACAAACTAACACATATGTGTATCTCTTTGTTTCAAAGTGTGTGCTTGTGAAATAACATTTATTTATCAAAAAAAATGATATTTACACATATAAACATGTAAGTTATTAGATATATATATACATATGAATAAATATCAAGAGGTATTGAAGGAATATTTTGGATTTGATGAATTTAGAGAATATCAATTGGACGTTCAGAAAGCAATAATAGAAAAAAAAAGAGATGTTTGTGCAATTATGTTTACAGGTGCAGGTAAAAGTTTATGTTTTCAATTTCCGGCAATTTATACAAAGAAAATATCATTGATTATATCACCATTAATTTCTTTGATGGCAGATCAAAAAGACAAATTTGATGGTACAAAAGTGAGAGTTTGTTGTATGAATAGTAATGTATCTTACAAGAATAAATTAAAAGACGAAATATTAAATGGAAAATATGATCTAGTATATGTAACACCAGAATTTGCAATAGCTCAACAAGATTTTATAAAACAATTAATAGATCAAGATATGTTATGTTTAATTGCTATTGATGAAGCACATTGTGCAAGTAATTGGGGATTTGATTTTAGAGAGAGTTACAAAGAATTATCATGTTTGAAGAAGATTGCTCCAAATATACCAATTTTAGCACTAACAGCCACAGCAACTCCTCAAGTTCAAAAAGATATAATAGAAATATTAAAACTCAATAAACCATATGTTATAAAGACATCATTTGATAGACCGAATATATACATAGAAGTCAAAATGAAAAAAGATATTGTGAATGATATTATGCCATTAATAATTAAAGGATTTTCGATAATATATTGTCAAACAAGAAAAGACACTGATGAAATATGTGAAATACTTCAACATAAAAAAATCAAATGTGGTGCATATCATGCTGGTTTAGCATTGAATCAAAGAGCGATGATACAAGAGAAATTTTGCAGTGGAGAAATAGCATGTATTATTGCAACGTGTGCGTTTGGTATGGGAATAGATAAAGATGTCAAAACAGTCATACACTATGGAGCATCCAAAGATTTAGAATCATATTACCAAGAAGTGGGTAGAGCAGGTAGAAATGGAAAACCGGCAGAATGTTATACTTTTCATAGACATGGTGATTTTTCAACAAATTCTTTTTTCATAAATCAAATTGAATCACCAACTTACAGACAAAGAAAGATGACAATGTTAAAAAATGTGAAACAATATTTAGATACAAAAGAATGTAGAAGATCATTTATTTTAAAATATTTTGGTGAGATATACAATAAAGACAATTGTAATAATTGTGATAATTGTAAGAGACAAGTGAAAGTATTAGAGATTGATTTTACAGTTGAAGCAACAATATTATTGACTTTATTGAATGAGATGAGTTATTCTGTTGGTGCAACGAATACAATAAAGATATTGAAGGGACATAAAAGTATGATAAAATTCAAACATTTAAAAACATATGGAAAAGGCATAAATTATCCAGATGATTGGTGGAAAATATTTATTAGAATGATGATTACAAATGAATATTTGCTTGAAAATCCCATACCAATGGGACATGGATCAACCATATCTAAAACTCTATTTGGAGTTAGATGGTTAAGCAGCAAAAGTACATTAAAATTAGTGCCACCCGATGACATGTTAAATTTAAAATATTACAAAAGTTTGAAACCAGAAGTAAAAATAAAACCAGAATTAAGTTTGGATCCTGAAATATCAAAACCAGAAAAACAACAAATAATAAAAAAACCAACAAAAACAAATTATAAAATATCAAATAGTGTATTAGGAACATATAAATTATTGCAAAAAAATATGCCAGTCCAAGAAATCATGGAAATTAAATCAATGTCTGAAAAGACATTGAGTGCACACATAGTTGAATTATATCAAAATAACTATGATATTGATTTGGAGAAATTTGGATTAACTGAAAAGAAATATCAAAATATTAAAAATATATTGAATGGTATTCCAGATTATGGTGGATTAAGATTACGATTTTTGATTAAAAGAATGCCAAAAGATGTAACATATTTAGACATCAAATTAACAATGAACAAGATTGCAAAAACTTTTAATTCACAAAGTATGCAAAAATGCATTGATAATTGCAAAGAGATTTTAGATAATTATAAAAGGAACAATGAAAAGATAAATGAGAAATATAATGAAATAAAAAAATTATTTCAATAGAATATCAGAAGGTATAATATTAGCATCAAAACCATTTTTATAATCATCAAAATATTCATCTTGAGGAGAAGAATAAATGGATCCATCAATAGGTATTGATTTATTATGTAGAAATTTTAATAATTTGCCACCATATAATTTCACATGAGAATTATAGTTATCATTGTCATCAAACATTATTTTATTATTAGCATCAACAGTAACATATGCATCAGTAAAATTACATTTTTTCATTTTATTACCACCTGGATTACACATGATAGTTGTGAGATTAACACCAGTGAAATTAGAACCTTTATAATTGGAACTTTTATTGCATATTTGGCCTGTAAATTTTGCTCCTGTAAAATCACAATATTTAGCAATCCAATGAATACATGTTCCAGTATTACCATCACCTTCAAACAAAGTATTATTAAAGTTTGAATGGTTCATGATCCAATTGTTAATGTTAACGTTTCTCATATGTTTGTTTGAAAAATCAAGTGATGAAAAATCATATGTATTCATTATTTCATTTCCAAGTGTCAAATATTTTTTAATTTGTACTAATCTTTTTGATAATGCTTTACAAATGCAATTTCCTTGATAATGAAACTTTGTATGTGTATACTTTATTGCCAAATCAATAATTTTTGTTTGTTCAATCATTAAATTTTGTTTGTCATTTTCTGAAAGATTAATTTCTGGTAGATCTTTATAATAATTATTTATTGATGTGTCAATTATATTATTCATGATGCGATGAATTACATGAATTCGTGGTTTTGAATCTATAAATTTTGAGTAATCTATTTCGTCATTATAAACATTATAAATTATATACAATGCTGACATTATTGAATCAGTAAAAACAAATTTTACAGAATTATTAAATAATTGTATAACTTCGCCTATCATTTTGTTATTTTTTGCACATTCAATAAGTGATAATACCATGTCTCTATTTTGAATTGTTTTTTCTTTGTACTGATCAATCAATTGTTCAACTGCTGGTTCAATGAATAATTCTTTTAAATAATTTTCCATATATTTTTCATTGTTAGTGTATTACAATTATCATACATTAACAAAATCAATTTTTTTCTGATAGAATATCCAAACGCAAAAATTAAATATAGGTGAAATATATATGAAATTATTTTTAATAGATAAACCTGGATGTGCTCATATGATAGATTTAATGCCAGGAATAAAACATGCATATCAACTAGAACAAGAATTTTTTCCATATTTAACGGTTGAATTTCTTCCAAATAGGTATTATGATCCTGGGGTAATTATAATTGCTGGGAAAGAAAAAGTGAGAATAAATGTTACTTTGGAAAATCAGGAGGAATTAAAGCAAGTTAGGGATGTGTTATTTAAATTTTTGAATAAGAATTACAATGTTACTGACTTAATAAAAGATGATTGTTTGACTGATCTCAGAAAGATGGGAAAAAACAAAGTAACAATTGGTTTTAATAATATATTGAAAGAGAAGAAAGAAGAAACATGTTGTAAAGTTGATATGAATAATTTTGAGGGAAATCCATATAAAGCATTTGAGAAAAAACAAGCATTTGATATATTGCATCCAGTGTATAAAGATGATGGTAGAAATTCGCAAGATAAAGAATTATGTATGAAAAATAGATATTTAGAATGTGGAGATAATTTTCCAAAAAATACTGCACAATTTAAAATGTGCACTGATGAAGTAAAATGGTTATGTGAAAATGGATATCCATATAATGAAAGAACAAAGATAGTTGAAGATGCAGCCAAAGCAGCAGTTAAAGATACATTGAGTAGTTTGAAAAAAACCGATATGAAGGTTGATAAAAAAATGTTTGATAAGATTGCATTTGCTGGTTTTTGGGATCGTCCTAGAAATAGGGCTGGAAATAAATATTATAAAGAAGGTGAACCACAAGCTATAAATTTTATAGCAGATGATTCAGATAATTATGATTATTATTCAAGACTGATAGAAGGTTTTGAGGATAAATCATATATGACAGTGTACATTATATTGGCAATCATAATAATATGTATTGCATACCATAAATTTATAAATTAAAGGATATTACAACATTCTGATTTATTATTATTTTTATTATCACTAAGATCAATTACTTCTTTAATATCTTCTGGTTCTTTAAGATCATCAATGATATCATTTTTAATTAATGATTCTAATATATCACTAAAAAGTTTTTTATGAATTGTATCAGAATTATCATTTTTTGCGCTTAATTCAACATATTTCACATTTATTTGTTCTGCATATTTTTTTGAAATATTTGTATCAAAAATTTTATCACAATCATTTTTCAATGCAATAATACAAATATTTGGATTGACACATGATTCTTTAATCATATTGATCCATTTTTTGATATTTAGGAATGAATCATATCTGGTAACATCAAAACATACAAATATATAATTAGAATTTTTGTAGCAAAGTTTGGTATACATGTTATATCTTTCTTGTCCAGCAGTATCCCATAATTGTAATATTACTTTTTCATTATTAATGTTTAGATTTTTTGTTTTGAAATCGAGTGCACATGTTGATGTTTCGTTATCATTATATACATCAAATATATATTTTATTATTAATGCACTTTTCCCGACTGAATAATCTCCACTAAAGGTGATTTTAATTATTTTTGCCATTGATATTAATTATTGTTATTATTGATAGGTGCAAACATTCAGAATTTCACCTTTTTTTGATATTAAAAAATTGAAATTGTGACTATTTGCAATCATCATTAATAAATTAATTAATACAAAGATGAAGATAACAGCAAAAAAACAAAGAATATCATTGACTAATTCACATAATCTATTGATTCCAATTGATGAAGATGATAAACATGGGAATATATTATCGAATTCTATTGATTTGAGAATTAACTATGATGAAAAAATATTTGTGTTGGATTTTGATTTGACAATAACGGGAAAATCAATTGATTCAACAATTTCTCCAAAACATTATCATATGTGGAAAACAATGAATACCAATGAACTTCCTAATAGTGAAGATTACAAGATTAATTGTTCAGAATGGGATTCCACATCAAAAGAATGTATTGATAAAACAGATGAATATAATGTCAGTAATATATTGAATGCTAAAAGTTTATTAATGCATTTTATTGGTGGTCAGAAAAGGAAAAAAACAATTGTAAAATTATTAAAAGAGATTAGAATGGCAAAATGCAAGATATATATTTCAACATATGGTAATGCCCAAGTCGTTTATTATTTTTTGAAAGGTCATGATATGCTGAAATATATTGATGGTATTCATGGTTCTAATTTGAAGACAAAGAAAGGATGTTTCATAAATACATCATTTATAAAATCAAATTTTGATCCATTTGAATGTATGGAAATGAATAATTTTAAGCACAAATTCATTGGACATTTATTGAAAAATAAAAAAACCATATCATCAGTGATATTTATTGATGACAATTATCGCAGAGAAAATAAACACATGCAAGATATAAATCAGGTGATAGTGTATAAAAATAATTCATTTAGATATGAAAAAGGTGGTTTGACTGAAAAAGATGTTAATATATTGTTAAAAAAATTTGTTTATTGAAAAAAATTGAAATTTCAATGTATTGTGATATACTTTAATAGTAACAAAGTATTATAATGGAAACTAATAATATTTTTGGTGATGAATCATTTGATACAAAAACTCCATTTGAAAAATTATCATCAAATTTAATTAAGATAGGTAATGTTAAATATTATGTCAAAAAGCCTAATTATAGTTATCTATTTTCTGATATTTGTAAAATTTTTTCAAAAAATAAATATCCATTAATAATTAAATCAGATTTCACACAAAATCCATATGCAGATATTTTTGGAAATGATATAATAAAATTAATATCATTACCAACATTGACACATGTTA
>Ga0302280_1002381_pt1 | contig 14433 bp, 13 predicted proteins | sample III_Fen_E1_1_FD_198771 | JGI IMG/M metagenome (GOLD analysis project Ga0302280, IMG submission 198771) | Peat permafrost microbial communities from Stordalen Mire near Abisko, Sweden - III_Fen_E1_1 | ecosystem: Environmental > Terrestrial > Soil > Wetlands > Permafrost | place: Sweden: Abisko...
ATTTTTGAGTGTCAGCAATTATGATATATATATACCTAGTGATAACGGAAATGGCGACGAAATACCATTAAACCAAAACATGAATCAAACCTGGACAGCAGCACGGTTCGGATGGCTAAAAATATATTTGAACCCGCAAAACCCAATGGGGGGGGACACATTGTTAGTTTGGTACACCCGAACAATTAATGGGCTTGCTGTTACACAGAAAGATACCATCTTAAAGAATATTACAGGCATTTTAGATAGCTTGTATTTGCCCTGTGATGGGGGGGGGTAATTAATTGGGGAATTGGATGGAATGACCTTAATAATAATCGTGGTAGCCACGTTATGCGACCCAATGTTATCGGCGACCCTTATATTACAAAAGTGTATATCAACTATTAAAATAAACTGGGGGTACGGTTGTTATTGTTGACCATAATTACTAAAGAACAAGAGGGACGGAAGCAATTCTTTCCCTCTTTTTATTTTTTCAGTTTTCTCCCTGCTTTATCTTACAAATTCTTTAATTCTGTAAATTCAGATTCAGACTACTATCTTTGCCCCATGTTAGTTTACCTTACCGGCTTTATGGGCAGCGGGAAATCTACCTATGGGGTAGAACTTGCCGAAGAACTCGGCTATGCTTTTATTGACCTTGATGCGGAAATATCTGAAATAACAGGGATGAGCGTCATCGAAATATTCGAAAAAAAAGGCGAAGATTATTTCCGTGAGAAAGAGGCCGAAGCATTATTGAAGACATTTAACATGAAGAATACCATTGTGGCTACCGGCGGCGGCGCGCCCTGCCACTATGCCAATATGGAAAAAATGAACGAACACGGTATTACTATTTACCTTAAACTATTTGAGAACGAACTATATAACCGCCTCCTCCAGGATTTGAATACCCGTCCGAGACTGAAGGGCAAAACCCCGGATGAAGTAATGGATTTTGTGTTCAAAACACTCAGGGAAAGGGCTGTCTTTTATCACCAGGCGCAAATTGTTATTTATCCGCCTATGATGCCCGCTAACGAATTGGCAAAGATGCTTAACAGCGGGCAGTAATAGCTGTTTTTCAAATTTAATACTCTTTTCTTTCGGATTTCAGAATATCCATTAAATTTGTGGTATTATCTTACTAAATCAATAAAGCCATGAAAAAATCATTTTTCTTTTCTTTAGCATGTGCGCTATTCCTCCTTTGTAGCATTGGGGCGACTGCACAAACCGTTGTTAATAATTACGCAAGCGTGGATTCTATTACTCTCTCCTCAGGGCATTCGGTAGTAATGGTTGATTCTGCCTCCGGTTTTTCGGTGGGCGATGAAGTGCTTATTATTCAAATGAAAGGCGCGTCTATCGATACCGCAGACAGTTCTACTTTCGGCAGGATCATTTCCTACAAAAACGCGGGTAATTATGAGTTTTCAACTATTTCCGGTATTTCCGGTAATACTATTACATTATGTTCTGTTTTAAGCAGGAATTATACAACAAGTGGCCATGTACAGCTTGTAAAAGTGTTTGTACCAACACTTGATGGCAGCAGAAACTATACTGTTTCATCTGCCCTCACTGCAAAACAGTGGAATGGCTCCAAAGGTGGCGTATTTGTAATGGAAACACCAGGAAAAATAATACTGAATGCTTCTATTGATGTTACCGGCAAGGGGTTCCGTGGCGGGAGAGTGTCACCCAACTACCAGGATATCACTAATACCTGGGGTACAAGCGAATGGAGGTTTTGGTTAAGCCTGGATACAAATTATTCCGGTTTACAGGGCGGCGAAAAAGGTGAAGGCATAGCTGACCTTATTTACCATATGGAGGCCGGCAGAGGCAGGCAAACAAATGGTGGCGGCGGTGGCAATGGCCATAACTGCGGCGGCGGTGGTGGCGGTAATGGCGGCGCCGGCGGCCGCGGTGGCAGTGAAATAGGAGATTCTTTAAATGCCAAGAATGGCGGCGTGGGCGGTTGTACACTTATTGACAGCGTTTATACCCGGTTATTCCTTGGTGGGGCAGGTGGAGGTGCCCATCAAAACAATGGAGTAGGTACATCCGGCGCTAATGGCGGTGGTCTTATTATTATTAAAGCAAATGCAATCAGTAGTTCCGGTAGCTATGGTATCATAGCCAATGGCGATAGTTCTAAAACATTTTATGGTGTTCCGTCTGATGGCGTAGGTGGCGGTGGCGCCGGAGGTACCGTCGTACTTGATATTAATACGTATTCAAATTCGGTACCTGTTTCAGTATTTGGTGGCAAAGGCGGCAATAATATTTATTTATATAATGATGCATTTACCGCAGCAGGCGGTGGCGGAGGTGGTGGTACTATTTATTATTCAGGTGGCAGCCACAGCCATTCTTTTAGCCCAAGCCTGAATGGCGGCAAAAACGGATATTCAGTAAATGGGTTTTATGACACTGCTTTTGCGGGTACTTTTCCGGGACAAAGTGGATTTATAGACAGCATGACTTCTTTATCTGGTCATTGCAATCTTTCTATTTTAAAGGGTATTGTCAGTACTTCTACAGGTAAGGCGCTCAAAAACTCATGGGTATATCTTTTAGTTTATCACTCTTCAGATTCTACTTTTTCTGCCGTTGACAGTATGAAAACAGATACACTTGGAGACTATCAGTTTACAACCTCTGATACCTTAGTTTTCTTAGTTGCTTATCCGGATTCGACATTATATCCAACACAATTGCCTACTTACTATGACTCATCAGTTGTCTTTATTGATTCAAAACCAATTTCTCTGGGCACAGGAACTGTGACCATAAACTTTAGCACTTTGGCAGGAACTAATCCTGGTGGCCAGGGATTTATCGGAGGGAAAATAAATACATGCACTGCATGCAAAAAGGGAGGCCCTGCGGTTAATCTCAAAGTAATTTTGACAGATGCCAATAACAAACCACTTGCAGTGACTTATACCGATGCAAATGGGAATTTCCGGTTCAAAGGGCTCGCCATACAGAAGTATAAAATCTTTATGGACAAACCTACGATCAATAATGCTTTAGCGCCAAAATTACTTCTTACCTCCGCTTTGCCTGATCTAAGCAACCTGCTTTTTGTACTTTACCCTGACTATTTGGAACAGGTAAACACTACCACTGGCATCAATCAAACCATTGCTAACAACGGAGAATTTAAAATATATCCTAATCCCGCTTCGGGCGAAGTAAATATCATCCTTCCAAATACCGGCGAATCAAAAATTGATATACATGATATGCTCGGCCATTCTGTTTTCAGTAATTTATATAACGCTGATAACGGAATGATTAGCATTAATATACAAAACCTGCCCAAAGGCATATATTTTATATCTATAACACAAAATAATGTGCAGCAAAAAGTAAGCAAGCTGGTAGTAGAATAATTAATATTCCAAATCAGTTAACAATATGGATGCCCCGCTAAGGATTTCTTTTCGGGGCATCTTCTTTTGTTTTGTAGTAAATTACATTTCACTCTAAATCCCTGAACATTCACATTACAGGGAGTAGTATTTTTATCCAATAAATTGTACTTTTGACGGCTAATAACCAGTGGGCTTGCTAATTTCAGCCCTTATTAAAAAAACATAAAAAAAAATGGCGGAAGCAACTCCTAAAAAAAGCAACTCCCGGACTATTCTTGATACCGTTGATGATTATTTAGAGAGGCGGTCGAAAACCTTATTTTGGGTGGCTATTATATTATGCGCCCTTTTTTGTCTCTTGCTTTTTGATGGCAAAATGAGTTTTCTTACTGACGATGCCAACTATATACAGGTAGCTTACAGGTTTGTACACAACGGCAGTTTCCCTTCTTACCAGGGCCCTGTATATCCTGTATTCCTTAGCTTCGTTATTCGCCTTTTTGGGATGAACCTTTTGGTTTTTAAATTCTTTTCTTCTCTTTTTATTGTAGGCCAGGTGTTTTTCATGTATAAGGCATTCAAGGGCTATATTCCTAACCTTGTCCTTTTTTCAGTACTTTTTATTTGTGCATTAAACCCCTATATACTTTTTTATGGCAGTTATACTTTCAATGAAGCCATGTTGTTTTTTATCCAGGCCCTGGCATTTTATTTTTTCACAAGGCATATCGATTTATTAGAACAAGACCCGCCCTTATCCTCCATATGGAAATCATGGATCGTTTTCGGGCTTTTTATATTCCTTATTTCCGTTACAAAAAATATTGCCATAGTGGCCGTGGGCAGTATTGCTTTATTCTTTCTTATTTATAAAAAATGGCGTGAAGCAGCTCTTACACTTATTACTTTTATTATTTTCAAGCTGCCTTATGAATTAATGCTGCGCCTTGCCTTTAAACAAGGTACCAGCGGTCAGCTCGACCAGATATTGCATAAAGATTTTTATGACCCATCCAAAGGATATGAAGATTTTGACGGCTATGTCAGCCGTTTTTTTACAAATACCGGCGAATATTTTTCATACCATTTTTATCATGTTCTTGGTATCCGGCCTGAGATAGCCATGACGCAGGAGTTAATGAAAGACCCCGAAGCTTTTCATGATGCGGAAAGCAATATCTTATTTACAATTATATTTGCCGGTCTGGTCATCCTGGCTACATATTCATTATACAAAAGGAATAAATATGCCCTACTTTCTTTGTTTTATGGCTTGTCAATTGCAGGCACTATTACTATAGCGGTGCAAACTATATGGGACCAGGACAGGCTAGTGCTACCATATATACCTTATATTCTTATAGGAATATTCACTGGCTTGTATATTTGGGCGCAGGATACAAAGTTTAAATTTGTAAAACCTATAGTGGTATTCCTGCTCATTTTCATTCCTCTGCTTACAATTCCTAAATTGCTTGAAAAGGCTTCTGCCAATTCCCGTGCATTACCTAAGTATCTGAAAGGCAGCACCACTTATGATTACCAGGAACCCGAAGTTAATTTTATTAGCATGTGTGAATGGATAGGCGCAAACCTCCCTGCCGATGCTAAAGTGGCCAGCGGAAAACCAAGCGAAGGCTTTGTGTTTGCAAAAAGCGATAAATTTCAACGCATAGGGAAACCGGCGTCTAAAGATTCGGTGGCTAAAGTAATGCAAAACCTGAAAAACCTGAAAGTGGGCTATCTCCTGATAGACAGGTATGGGGCTGCTGTTTACAATACTTTCCAGCTTATTTATAAAAAAGAACCTCAGCGCCTGAATATGATACACCAGGAAGGCGAAGGGGAAGATGCCTGCTATCTTTTTGAAATTAAATATTAGTTACTTTATCCCTTAAAACATCAGCAAGTATTAAATTTTAAAAAGTATTTGCTATTTTCGTAAAGATTTTAAACTTAAAAAACTATAAAACAATGCAAAAAAAGATTCCTTTCCAGATCATTTGCGCACTTCTGCTCCTTTGCAGCAAAGGGGTTTCTGCGCAGATAGTAGTAAACAGTTATGCAAGTGTCATTTCTGTTACCAATTCTTCCGGCCATTCAGTGGTTACAGTCGACTCTTCCTCACTTTTTATCGTAGATGACAAAGTGCTGATAATTCAAATGAAAGGCGCTGTGATCGATTCTTCAAATGATTCTACATTTGGGAATATCACATCTCTCAACAATGCAGGTAATTACGAATTTGCGCAGGTTTCAGGCATTTCAGGTAATAAAGTTACATTGAACATTGCACTCAGTAAATCATATACGCCAGCTGGCCATGTGCAACTTATAAAAGTATTTGTACCCACTCTTGATAAAAACAACAACTATACTGTTTCTTCTACGCTCACTGCCAGGCCATGGAATGGCTCCAAAGGCGGGATCTTTGCGCTGGAAACTACCGGGAACCTAACTTTGAATGCTAATATTGATGTAACGGGAAAGGGCTTCAAGGGAGGCAGAGTTTCTCCCAATTATTATAATCCGGTATTTGGTATTACAGACTGGGCGTTCATGCTAAATCCAGATACCAATACTTATGGTGACCAGGGTGGGCAAAAAGGCGAAGGCATTGCTGACTATCTCTTCAACCTAAGCGCAGGAAGGGGTAAACAAGCTAATGGCGGCGGCGGCGGCAATGGACACAAATGTGGCGGCGGCGGCGGCGGTAACGGCGGCGTTGGTGGCATGGGCGGCAGGCAGGCAAACTCCACCGGAAATGCCTGGGGAGGGCGCGGCGGCGTAACCTTGACGGATAGCGGCTCAAACCGTATATTTTTTGGCGGCGGCGGTGGCGGCGGCCATCAGCATAATGGCACCGGCACCGGTGGTGGTAATGGCGGTGGTATAGTTATTATCAGGGCTAAGTCAATCAGCAGCAGCGGCTCTTACGGCATTATTGCCAATGGCGATAGTGCAAGATCAGTAAGGGACTACGCATCTGATGGCGTTGGCGGCGGTGGTGCAGGCGGCACTGTCCTTTTGGACATCGCATCCTACTCCAATGCAATAAACATATATGCCAGAGGTGGCAAAGGTGGGGACTGCGCTTATCTTTATACCCGCTATGAATATACTGCTGGCAGCGGCGGCGGCGGCGGCGGCGTAGTTTATTACACCGGTAGCAAAAATTCATCTTATATTAAAGAATCAGTTTCTGCGGGCAGATATGGAGAGTCTTTTGACGATTATAATGATTCAACTGATTTCGGATCTACTTCAGGCATTACCGGAACATCTGATACCGCAAGTAAACTCATTTATAACCAAACATTTGACGGTATTGTTAATGCTATTCAAAATAACCTAAGTTTACAGGTATATCCTAACCCTTTCAGCAATGAAACAAGTATTAAATACAGTTTGTCGGCCCCTTCACATATCCAGATATCGATTTTAGATTTGAGTGGCAGGCAAATAACAAACCTGACTGACAGGAATGATGTTTCAGGAAATTATACGCTGCCTTTTGACGCAACTAAATACAATTGTCAGAGCGGGATATATTTTGTAAAAATGGTAACTAATGATGCAGTTATCACTCAAAAAATAATTGTAGAATAGTCCTGAGTAGCAATTGCAGAAAATAAGATTAACTAAAAATAAATGAGCGAAAGATTAGACCATGAGCGCGAACACGGGCGCAAAATTAAAAATAACGCTGAAGCAGTTTGGAACTGGGCTTCACCCGCTGGTAGAGTGCGCGCTGACAGGAGGGCTAAATATATCTATACTCTTGGCAAATATAAAGCAGGTCAAAAACTACTTGAAATAGGTTGTGGCACAGGGCTTTTCACTGGAAAAGTATATGATGCTACTAAGGCAGATATAGTGGCTATTGACATTTCAGAAGATTTGCTGGAAATAGCCAGAAAAACCTACCCGAATGTGGAATTTAAAATAGATGACGCGATGAATCTTAGTTTTCATGCTAATTCATTTGATGGTGTATTCGGTAGTTCTATTTTGCACCACCTTGATATGAAACGTGCCATGGAAGAGATATATCGTGTGCTTAAGCCCGGGGGAAATGCTGTTTTCGCTGAGCCTAATATGGTTAATCCACAGATATTTATTCAGAAGAATGTACCTTTTATTAAAAAAGCCCTCGGCGATTCCCCGGACGAAACTGCAGTGGTACGCTGGAAAATGAAAAAAATGATGGAGGGTATTGGTTATAAAAATGTCCGTATTTTCCCTTATGATTTTCTGCACCCGGCCACACCTGGTTTTTTGATACCAGTCGTAAATGGCATTGGCAAAGTAGTAGAGCAAATCCCTTTACTGCGGGAAATTGCAGGCTCACATATCATTTACGGCGAAAAATAATATGCCACAGATTCACAGATTAAAAATTGATCTTTTTTATTAGCTGTGAATCTGTAGCTAATTCATAATTCATCATTTATAATTAAAATAGTGTCAATAGACCAGGGAAAAAATAAGCATCTCGAATACTTTGAACAACTTGCGCCCCAGCGGATAAAAAACCGCAGGAAACACCGTTATTACTGGGGCGAGATATCCAGCTATATTGATTATTTTTCTCATAAAGAACTCTCAGTTCTTGAGGTTGGTTGCGGCACCGGCGAACTTTTGCATGATATTAAAGCAAGCAAAAGGGTTGGTATTGATTTCAGCCCTAAAATGATAGAAGAAGCGCGGAAACAATATCCTGATATTGAGTTCCATGTAATGAATGCTGCGAATATTGAGTTGAATGAGAAATTTGACCTGATCGTTCTTTCTAATCTCATTGGTTTTGTTGATGATATTCAGGCAGTATTTGAGCAACTGCACAAGGTTTGCCATGAAAAAACAAAGATCATTGTAACCTATTATAATTTCCTTTGGGAGCCATTTCTGAAAATACTGGAAGCCCTTGGATTAAAGAAAAAACAACCTTACCTGAACTGGCTCACGCTGAATGATATTAAAAACCTGCTATACCTTGCTGGCTTTGATGTTTACCGCAATAGCCGGAGAATGCTGATCCCTGCTTACATTCCTCTTATATCTACCCTGTTTAATAAATATATTGCCAAGCTTCCCATAATACGCAGCCTCTGCCTGAACGTATATACTTTTGCCAAGCCGGAGAACCGGACTTCTGTAGAAGAATACAGTAAGAAATATTCAACATCAATTGTTATTCCTGCCCGAAATGAAAGCGGTAACATAGAAGATGCCATACTGCGCCTTCCTAAATTTGGAAAGGATGTTGAAATTATATTTATTGAGGGAAATTCTACCGACGATACCTGGCAGCGGATACAGGATATTTATGCGAAATATAAAGATACCCATAATATCAAAATTGGCCAGCAAACCGGTAAAGGCAAAGGCGATGCAGTACGCAAAGGATTCGCGATGGCTACCGGAGATATACTGATGATACTTGACGCTGACCTTACCGTACCACCTGAAGACATCCCCAAATTTTATGATGCCATCGCATCAGGACGCGGTGATTTTATCAATGGCTCACGACTTGTTTATGCCATGGAAAAAAATGCTATGCGTTTCCTTAACCTGCTTGGCAATAAATTCTTTAGCCTTGCTTTTTCCTGGTTGCTGGAGCGTCCATTTAAAGACACGCTTTGCGGCACAAAAGTTATTTTCCGTACAGATTATTACAGATTAATAGAGAACCGGGAATTTTTTGGCGATTTCGATCCATTTGGTGATTTCGACCTTATTTTCGGAGCTTATAAATTAAACCTTAAAATAGTAGAATTGCCTATCCGCTACCGCGAGCGGACCTATGGTGAAACCAATATTTCCCGCTTCAAACACGGCGTTATCCTGCTAAAAATGACTGCCTTTGCAGCGAGGAAGATAAAGTTTATTTAAACCAATTCCTTTAAAATATTAATGTAAAAAAAATCCGGAATCATTTTACTGGTTCCGGATTTCTATATTGGTAATTCTTTAAGGAAAAATGAGACTATCTCCTGCCTCCACCACCGCGGTTATCTCTGCCGCCGCCGCCTCTGCGGTCATCGCGGCCGCCACCTCTGCGGTCGCCGCCACGGTCAGATTGTGGGCGTGTAAAGGTTGCTTCTTCCATGCCTTCAGGGCGTGGTAATAACGGACGGCGTGACAAGCGGAATTTGCCTGTCCGTTGGTCAACTTCCACTAATTGTACCTCTATCTTATCTCCTTCTTTCAAAACATCATGTACATCATTTATCCTGTCCCATGATATTTCTGAGATGTGGAGCAGGCCTTCTTTGCCAGGCAGGAATTCTACGAATGCGCCGAAATCCATAATGTTTTTAACAGTACCTGTGTAGTTTGTACCCGGTTCAGGAACTGTTACAATGCCCATGATCCAATCAACTGCAGCCTGCAGAGATTCTTTATTAGCGGAAGAAACTTCGACCATACCTTTGCCGTCTACTTCATCAATTGTAATGACAGCGCCGGTTTCTTTTTGAATTTGCTGTATCACTTTGCCGCCGGTGCCTATTACAGCGCCTATGAAATCTTTATCAATAGCAAAACGCTCCATGCGCGGTACAAAAGGTTTGAAATCTTCCCTTGCCTGCGGCATAGCAGCCTGCATAATACCTAATATATGTAAGCGGCCGGCTTTTGCCTGGTTTAGCGCCCTTTCAAGCACTTCGTAAGGCAAACCATCTACTTTTAGGTCCATCTGGCAGGCGGTGATGCCGTCAGCCGTACCCGTTACTTTAAAGTCCATATCTCCTAAATGGTCTTCATCGCCAAGTATGTCAGACAAGATAGCAACTTTCCCGTTTTCACCTGAAATAAGTCCCATTGCAATTCCTGAAACAGGTTTTAATAGTTTTATACCGGCATCCATCAACGCCAGTGTGCCAGAGCAAACTGTAGCCATAGAAGATGAACCATTCGATTCAAGAATATCGGCTGTTATCCTTACTGTATATGGGTTAACATCTTCAGCCGGCAAAACAGGTTTCAAAGCACGAAGCGCCAGGTTGCCGTGACCAACTTCCCTGCGGGCAGGAGCGCGGTTTGGTTTTACTTCGCCAGTAGAGAAACCCGGGAAATTATAGTGGAGCAGGAATTTATTATATCCTTTAAATATTGCCCCGTCAATCATTTGCTCATCAAGTTTAGTACCAAGGGTTACACTGGCAAGGGCCTGTGTTTCACCACGGGTAAAGAGCGCCGAGCCATGTACCATTGGCAATACATCGGTTTCGCACCAAATATCGCGTATCTGGTCTGTTTTGCGCCCATCAAGCCTGATGCCTTCGTTCAGCACCATATCCCTGATAACTTTTTTCTTCAGTTTGGAATAGTATTTCTTTATTTTGGATTTTTCTTCGTCTTCTGTTTCTTCCGGCAACGACTCTATATAAGTATCTATCATTTCAGACAGCTTTTCGCTGCGGGTGTCCTTATCTAGTGCGCCTTTAGCAACTCCATATATGCCCGAAGCAAATAAGTCGCTTATTTTTTTCTCAAGTTCAGTATCAATTACTTCTTTTTCATATTCACGTATAGGCTTGCCTATTTTCTCACGAAGTTCGATCTGGGCAAGGCATTGTTTTTTGATGGCTTCGTGGGCAACTTTTATGGCTTCAAGCATTTCATGCTCGCCAACTTCTTTCATTTCGCCCTCTACCATGTTTATATCGTGCTGTGAGCCGGAAACCATGATATCAAGCGTAGCATTGGCTATGTCAGCTATATTCGGATCAATTATGTATTTCCCGTCGATCTTAGCAACCCTTACTTCCGAGATAGGCCCTTCAAAAGGAAGGCCGGAAATAGAAAGCGCCGCTGAAGCAGCAAGGCCTACAAGGCAATCTGGAGCGATAGTCATGTCAGAAGAAAGAAGCCACACAAGTATCTGTACTTCATTATGATAATCATCAGGGAAGAGCGGGCGTATAGCGCGGTCAACGAGGCGGCTGATCAGTACTTCATAATCAGATAAACGGGTTTCCCTTTTAAAGAAACCACCCGGGAAACGGCCTGTAGATGAATATTTTTCAACGTAATCAACAGTCAATGGGAAAAAGTCGGCCCCTTCTTTAGGTTTTTTGTTGCCTACAACTGTGGCAAGCATCATGGTATTTCCTGTGCGCAGCATGATAGCGCCATCTGCCTGGCGGGCGAATCTGCCTGTTTCCAGGGTGATGGTCCGGCCATCATCAAGGGTTATGGTTTGGGTAGTTACTTGTGGTTTTGTCATGTAATTCTTTTAAATTATTGTTTTTGTGTAGAATGGTGGTTGGGTTTTGAAAACTGCTTTTTTGCAGCAAATAAAACAAAAAAGGCGATTAAATATAACCGCCTTTTTGCACCCTGAGGGTTTTATTTTCTTATACCGAGCTTGCTGATAATTTCCCTGTAGCGGAAAATATCTTCTCTTGTGAGATAATTGAGAAGTTTCCTTCTTTTACCTACAAGTTTCAGCAAACTGCGTTGTGTTCCAAAATCTTTCCTGTTTGCTTTCAGGTGTTCAGTGAGGTGGTTTATCCTATAGCTGAAAAGGGCAATCTGGCTTTCAGGGCTGCCCGTATTTTCTGCTTTCCCGCCAAAATCGCTAAAAAGCTTCTTTTTTTCTTCCGAATCTAAATACATAGATGTTCTTTTTCTTTGTCTTCTTTAAAAATAGTTTGCAAAGATATGTATTATTTTGGAAAAAAGTATCAATGAATAAAAAAGTTAACGAAGAGGAGCAGGCTTTCCGGATTTTAAAACTTTTGAATAGCGGCAGCCATGTGAACATTATTTTTTTGCTGATCTGATAACCTATTGTTCGTATATTGCGCCGGAAAATGGATAATACCGCTGCTGCCCCCGAAGTTCACAAACACGCGAACCCCCTTGTATTTCTCTTCCTTATATTGCCTTTTGGGGTAATAGGGGGATACGTTGCCGTTACTTTCGCATATCTCTATTCGAAAGCCGGCATTCCGGTAGCGGCCATTGCTGCACTGGTTGGCGCAGGCATTTTGCCACAGGTATTTAAATTTTTATGGGCGCCTCTGGTTGATGTTTCCCTCTCGTAAAAAAAATGGTACATACTTTCCGGCATTATTACGGCCGCAGGTATTTTCGCAACCGGCATCCTCCCAGTTAAAGAATCCAATATCCCCCTTTTAACGATTATTATTGTTGCTGCAAACGTTGCGGCTTCATTTTTGGGAATCGCCGTAAATGGTCTGGCTGCCCATGATACCCCTCATCATTTCAGTGGTAAAGTAGGAGGCTATATGCAGGCCGGTAACCTGGGCGGTGGGGGGCTTGGTGGAGGCGCAGGGCTTTGGCTGGCCCAGCATGTTACCGCAATATGGGTGCCGGCTGCCATTCTTGCCTTTTCCTGCCTGCTTTGTTGTTTTGCACTGTTTTTTATAAAAGAGCGCCCTTCTACCATACGTTCCGAGAAAATATCAATAACCCTCTCAAATCTTTTTAAAGATATATGGGATAGCCTGAAAGCAAAAATGGGCTTAATGGCTATGATATTGTGCTTTATTCCATTAGGTACCGGTGCAGCATCTAATTTATGGGCGGCAGTATCAGGTGACTGGCATGCCAGCGCAGATACTGTAGCCTTAGTTACGGGCTTGTTAAGTGCAGGAATCACTGCTGCAAGTTGCCTGGTTGGCGGCTGGATATGTGACAGGGCCGACCGTCGGATAGCATACCTCATTTTCGGATTGATACAGGCTTTTTGTGCTGTGGCAATGGCTTATTGCCCGCACACGGAAATAATGTACATTATCTGGACATCACTTTATGCTTTTACGATTGGTTTGACTTATGCTGCCTTTGCAGCAGTTGTCTTTGAAGCTATTGGCAGAGGCGCTGCCGGGACTAAATTTACCGTTTACGGCTCTTTAGGCAATGCCCCTATTTATTATATGACTATTATTGAAGGATGGGCCCAAACCAAATTTGGCTCCAATGGCATGCTTAATACAGAGGCAATATTTGCAGTAGTGAGTGTGGTTTTCTTCTGGGGCCTGCTCAAATACGCTAAAGCCCCAGTACAAACCGCATAATTCCTATCGCCCTTCATGGTGCTCTTCACCTTCATGATGATCTCCGCCTTCACGATGGTCATTACCTTTCCATTTAGCATGTTCAGGATGGTCTTTTATCTCAAAATACCTTTGGTCATGGCTATCGCGCATCACTGCCTGGTCATGCCTGCCTTTGTATCTTGCATACTGGCCCCTGTACCGTTCATTATGCAAATAAGGTTTTGGGTCATTTACTACTGCTTTGTATGCATGGTAAACATCGAAATCGTGAAACCGGGGAGGCAAGGCAGCTGCAAATATCCACCTTCCGCCTTCAAAATAAATATACTGGTGGTCAGGAACATAATAATATGCATCTATATCAGGAAAGTAATAATATTCAACGTGGTCGTAACCCACCGGGCCCCATATAGGCTGCAAACCAATATTAACTGAAAGACTTACCTGTGCATTTGTTCTGCCTGCCAGAAAAACACCTGCTAAAATGGTTAATAAAATAATACCTTTTTTCATATTCGATTATATATTTAATTATAAGATTATATACGTGCCAACAATCTTAATCTAAAATTGTTTAGGTTGCCATTGTGTAAATCAATTTCTCTGCCATTCCCACTAGCCAAATTTTATATTAGTTGTTTTTTTTGGGGGGCTTGGCCTTTAGTTTTTGCACGTATTCCCAACTTTGCTGCATATAAGGTTTTAGCTCAGCAGTATTCGCCAGCAGGCCAAAAGGGACAACCACGTATTCTTTTTGCACTATGCCATAAGCCACGCGTAATCTGGTATTATATTTTTCCAGGAATTTTTCTCTTGCGCCTTCAGGCAGCCTTTGTGCCAGTGTACCGTCATCTGCCATATAAGAGAACATGTTGCCGTTTTGTGAAGTATATGGTATAGCCGCTCCTTTCTTTTCTATTACCGGAATGGTGGCGATGAGTTTTTCATAGAGTTTCAGTTGCTCGGGGTGGGGGTATTTTTCTTCCTTTTTTGCCATGATTTTTCTTTTATTCAAAAATAAT
>Ga0302280_1002386_pt1 | contig 14411 bp, 7 predicted proteins | sample III_Fen_E1_1_FD_198771 | JGI IMG/M metagenome (GOLD analysis project Ga0302280, IMG submission 198771) | Peat permafrost microbial communities from Stordalen Mire near Abisko, Sweden - III_Fen_E1_1 | ecosystem: Environmental > Terrestrial > Soil > Wetlands > Permafrost | place: Sweden: Abisko...
GTACCCGAACAATTATTTGCATTAGTTCCGGTAACTGTATAGGTAGTGTTTGTTGTTGGCGAAACCGTATTGGTTGCAGTATTTGCTCCTCCTGCCCATGTATAAGTATTTGCTCCGCTGGCAGTAAGTGTAATTGGCTGACCACCACAAACAGTAACTGCACCTGTTATACTTAATGTAGGTGTGGCGTTTATAGCTATGTTGGTTGTTGCCGTATTTACACAACTGTTTGCATCTGTTCCTATAACACTATAAGGTGTATAGGTAGTTGGTGATACAGTAGTTGTTGCAGTATTTGCTCCACCTGTCCATACATAGCTGATACCTCCGTTTGCAGTAAGTATAGTTGATTGCCCTAAACAAACGGCTGATGCACCGCTTATCGTTATAGTTGGTAACGCATTTACAACAACTGTTTGTGTTGTTGTATTCATGCAATTATTTCCATCAGTACCGCTAACCGTATAAGTAGTATTGCTTGTTGGAGATTGTGTAATGGTTGAACCCGTTGCACCTGTACACCATGTATATGTGTTTGCTCCAATTACCGTTAAGGTGGCTGTGTTTCCTATACATATTGCCGGAGCGTTTACTATAATACTTGGCAAAGTATTTACAGAAATAGTTGCCATACCTGTGTTTGTACAATTGTTTCCATCCGTTCCGCTCACCGTATAATTTGTAGTTACGGTAGGAGAAGGACTAATCGTAGCACCTGCCATACCTGTATTCCATACATAAGTGTTAGCACCACTTGCTGTTAGTGTTGCTATGTTTCCTGCACATATAGCTGTTGTTGGTACGTTTACAATAGTAATGGTTGGTAAAGTATTTACTGTTACAGTTGTAGTATTTAAGTTTGTGCAGTTATTTACATCCGTTCCGCTTACCGTATAAGTAGTCATTACTGTTGGCGAAGGTGTTATAGAAATACCTATTGCGCCGGTATTCCATGTATAAGTATTAGCACCATTGGCTGTTAAAGTAGCTGTGTTACCTGCACAAATAATAGCTGTATTTACCGAAACAGTTGGCAGAGCATTTACGGTTACTGTTGTTGTATTTGAGTTTGTGCAATGATTAATATCAGTACCTGCAACAATATAATTAGTTGTTACTGTTGGTGAAGGGCTAATGGTAATAGCTGCTGAACCTGTGTTCCATGTATATGTATTTGCTCCGCTTGCTGTTAAGGTCGTTGAATTGCCCGCACAAATGGTAGCCGTATTTACAGTAATAGTTGGCAATGAATTTACGGTAACCATTTGAGTACTTGAATTCACACAATTATTTGCATCTGTTCCTGTAACAGTGTATGTAGTATTAGCAGTTGGCGCAACCGAATACGAAGCAGTTGTTGGTCCTGAAGTCCAGCTATACGTATTTGCTCCGATTGCTGTAAGTGCAGTTGATTGCCCATTACAAATAGTTGTTGTACCAGTAATGGTTAAAGTTGGTAAAGCATTAACTTCTATACTTGTTACTGTTGTCGTAACACAACCATTGTTTCCGGTAATCGTGTATGTAGTAGTAACTGTTGGGTTGGCTGAAACAGATGTTCCGGTTGAACTGCTTAATCCTGTAGTTGGATTCCAAGTATATGTATTTGCTCCGCTTGCTGTTAAGGTCGTCGTCGCCCCTATACATATTGTAGGAGAGTTTACTGTAACAGTTGGTGATGAATTTACAGTTATAGTAGATGTACCTGTATTCACACAATTATTTCCATCAGTACCCGTAACCGAATAATTAGTTGTTACAGTAGGCGATGGACTAATAGACGGGGTCGTTGCACTTGTATTCCATGTATAAGTAGTTGCACCACTTGCTGTAAGAGCAGTAACAGTTCCGGCACATATTGTCGGAGAATTTATTGAAATAGTCGGCAAAGGATTTACAGTTATAGTTGTAGTATTTGAGTTTGTACAATTATTTGCATCCATTCCACTAACTGTATAATTTGTAGTTACAGTTGGCGAAGGCGTTATAGAAATAGTTGTTGCACTTGTATTCCATGTATAAGTAGTAGCACTGCCACTTGCTGTAAGGGTAGTTGTAGCTCCTGCACAAATTGTAGCCGTATTTACATTGATCGTTGGCAAAGGATTCACCGTTACCATAGAAGTTGCTGTATTCACACAATTATTTCCATCAGTACCTGTAACCGTATAATTTGTAGTTACAGCTGGGGAGGGTTCAATAGCAGAAGTAGTTGCACTCGTGTTCCATGTATATGTATTGGCACCACTGGGGGTTAAAGTAGCCGTGCCTCCAACACATATTGTTGCAGTGTTTACTATAATGGTTGGCAAAATATTTACAGTTACTGTTGTTGTTCCTGAATTTGCGCAGTTATTTCCATCAGTACCACTAACCGTATAATTAGTTGTTACTGTAGGTGAAGGTGTTATAGAAGTAGCTATAGCATTAGTATTCCATGTATAAGTATTGGCACCATTCGCTGTTAAAGTAGTAGTTGCTCCAATACATATTGTCGAAGAGTTTATTGTAATAGTGGGTAACGCATTTACTGTTATAGTTGATATGCCTGTATTCACACAATTATTTCCATCAGTACCACTAACTGTATAATTTGTAGTTACCGTTGGCGAAGGTGTTATAGAAACAGTTGTTGCGGTTGTATTCCATGTATAAGTAATAGCACCGTTTGCAGTTAAAGCAGTAGTAGCTCCTGCACATATGGTTGAGGAGTTTACAGTAATGGTAGGCAAAGGGTTTACATTTACGGTTGTTGTGCCTGTGTTTACACAATTATTTCCATCAGTACCTGTAACGGTATAATTAGTCGTTAAGGTGGGTGTATCAGTTATTGAAGTACTTGTTGCACCTGTATTCCACGTATAAGTAGTAGCACCATTTGCTGTTAAAGTGGCTGTATTCCCAACACAAATGGTAGCTGTATTTGCAGTAATGGTTGGTAAAGGATTTACAGCTACGGTTGTTGTATTTGTATTAATACACCCATTGCTTGCTGTACCGGTAATGGTATATGTAGTAGTAATTGTTGGGTTAGCTGTAACAACTACTCCTGTTGAAGTATTTAAACTTGAAACAGGCGACCATGTATAAGTATTTGCCCCGCTGGCCCCTATAAGAGTATTACCTCCATAACAAATGGTGGCTGTATTTGTGTTAATAGTCGGTAAAGATTTTACAATAATAAAAAATAATGAAGAAGTGTTAGAACAATTATTTGCATCAACTCCGGTAACTTGATAAGCACTATTAGAAGCGGGAGAAACTACATAAGTTGAAGTGGTTGGTCCTGCAGTCCAGGTATAATTACTCGCTCCACTGGCAGTTAACGTAGCTGATTGTCCATGGCACATAACAGATGGTCCGCTTATACCAACTGCAGGAGTTGGGTTTACTATAACATTTGTTGTTGTTGTATTCACGCAGAAAAAGGTATTTGTTCCATTAACTGTATATATAGTAGAAGATGTGGGATTTGCTGTAACAGAACTTCCTGAAGTTCCGCTTAATCCTGTTGCAGGACTCCAAGTGTAAGTAGTTGCTCCATTTGCTGTTAACGTTGTTGAATTTCCCGCACAAATTGTTGCGCTATTTACGGAAACTGTAGGAGAAGGATTTACAAGTAATTCAACATTATTAGTTGTTATGTTTCCGCAACTGCCTGATGAAACAACACACTGATATTGGTAGTTATTCATTCCTAAAGTTATTCCTGTGAGAATCAAACTATCAGAAGTAACGCTGCTATATACCCCTCCATTACTAATATTACCAAATCCGCTACCTGTATTTACCTGCCATTGATACGTATTATTTATTCCGCCAATAACATGTGTAAAAAAACTGGTTGAACTCCCCTGACAAACAGTTTGGTTTATAGGTTGAAGTGTATAGCTAGGGCAAATACTATCTCCTCGTAAACTAATATTATCATATCTGTCATTCCCCGATGTGGCTTGCGCAGCAGCACCTGAATAGGATATACAAAATACAAATTTTGGATTATTAGTAATTCCGGCTATAGAGCTTAAATTAATACTCTGCATCCCCCAAGATGTTCCTGCGGTATAAGTCAAGGTAGATAACCCTGCTGTAATAAACGTTAATCCACTGTCAAGACTATAAGAATAATTCTGTACTGGCTTACCTGCACTTGATAATTCTGAAGCATACGTTAATAAAATATTTTGATACCCTGTTGTTGGCATGTACCAAAGAAACTTCATGTTATTAGATGGGTTACGAGTTCTTATATATAGGTTTCCACCTGAAGTTCCTCCTGTATCATTTCCAAGAACATGCCATTCATTTAAAGTTGATCCGCCCGATCCATTATCTACTAAACTATCTCTTACAGGACAACCACAACTTGCTGCAGTTGTAACAGAATTAGTATATACTAAATAAGCATGACCTAAGGTAGAATACTCTGCGGCCAATGGGCTAACACTTACTCCCCCTGCCCCCCCAGCGGGCAGTGTATTATTCATATCCCAATAGTGGATTAGTTTTGTTTGCCCACTACTCTCTATCTGAGAAAAAAGAAAAACAGAAAGCAAATAAAACAAATAACTACAACAAGTCTTTCTTTGTTTCATTTTACAATACCATTAAATCTTATTAATTAGATTTGATAAATTTCAAGGTAACGGGGGTATTGCCATCTTGTTCTTTAATCGTTACAAAATAGACTCCGTTTTCTAATTGAGAAGTATTAATCATTACCTCTTTTTTATTCTGAATAGTAGCAAATACAACTTCTCCAATAATATTAGAAATAGCTATAATCTTATTGCCTTCATAACTACCGGAAATAAATAAGTTATCTTTTGAAGGATTTGGATATAATATATACTCAGAATTTTTTGCATTTATTTCAGAAATCCCACTAGCAATAGATGTATCACCCTCTACTGTAATATTATCATATCTGTCATTTCCATGAGCATAAGCGTTATTTGTAGAAGTACTTATTTTTAAAACAAATTTTGGATTGTTATTTACAGCACTTATAGAAGAGAAATTAAGCTGAAATAAAGTCCATGTAGAGGGTGTAACTACATTTGAATCAGGTAATCCGGTTACACCAAGGCCTGTCTTTATAAAAGTTAATCCACTATCTAAACTGTAAGAATAAATGTTTTCTGGGGGACCACTTCCAGAGCTTGATGAAGCATAACTAACTAAAATATTTTTATAGTTTGTTGTTGGAAGATAAATCAAAAACTGATTTTCAGTCATAGGATTCCTTGCTCTCACATTAAGGTTAATACCACAAGTAGTAGTGTCATACCCAAGAGCCGAAACATATCTTTGATTTAATGTGGTACCTACGTTTTCATTATCAAGAATACTATCTCTTAACGGAGTTAATACCTGTGTATTTACTATCATTGCGTGACCTAAAGTGGAATAATCTGCTGCCAATGGACTAAGATTTATACCACCCGCACCAGAACAAGGCACAGTTTTGTTAAAATCCCAATAATGGATCAACTTTAATTGAGCTTTACTGTTCAGCTGAAAAGCCAACATAGCAACTGAAAGAATTACTGATTTTAGTAGATTTTTTTTCATATTTTGTATTTTATTGTTTTCCTTTTTGTTTTATTGTGCAAAAGTATCCTTCCAATGTTAAGTTAATGTTAAGCCAATGTTATCAAAACATTAATTAATTACTAAGAACTCTCATTATCTCTACTTGCTTTCATTTATTTTTGACTCCTTTTTACTCTGAGGTCTATAAATACTTACATCTGCTATATAAACCCCCGCAGGTGTTTCCTTAGCTTCATTGGATATATATATTCTTCCGGTTTTGGTCTCATTATAAAAGGCAATGCCTTCTGTTTGCCAAGCCGTACTTGAATTACCAATTTCTAGGCGACGTTTATTTCCTGAGAAGAAATTTCCCCCCTTAAAATCACTTAAGTACCAAACAAATGAATTTTTACTTCCATTCATATATCCAACTAGCACAACTTCTTTTGTAATAGCATTATAATCAGCTCCTGTTATTTTTCCATTTACGTTGTAATTAGTATAAGGACTAACTTTATAAGTTCCCTGTATTTTTGGTAAGCTATAAACACGGGTTTTAAAATCACCTCTATTCCTAGTAAATAGATAAAGGCTATCACCACATGAAATAAATGCTTCACAATCAAAATTGGTGTTTTTATCTTTTTCAAAACTTGTTTGGTCGGAGTAAGAAAAATTAATTGCTTCTGCTGTTACTGAAACCTTAGCATTCGTATCATTTATAAACTGTGATTTTGTTATTTTTAATATTCTTAAATCCTTTCTTAGCCCATCATTGTTTCCAAAATCACCTATATATAAATTATCAGCGTCAGCGGTTATATCTTCCCAATCGATATTCTTATAATTTGTTACCTTAATGGTTTGTTTAATATTTCCTGCAACAGTATCCAGTTTAAATATAGCTGGAGGGTTTCCCGAATCTCCAAAAGTATATAAGCTACCATTTACCCACTCAATTCCAGAATTTTCAGAAACAGAAGGTATATTAACTTTTAAAGTTGTTGCAAGTGCAGTTGCCGGATATATACAAGATCCATCGTTCTTAGTTGCAGATAAGTTGTAGTTTGTTGCTTGTGAATCTGTACAACCACTTTGGGCATTTATTATTTGAAATGAACACAGAGTAATTGCCAGTATAACTAATTTTTTTCTCACCTCTTTAAATTAACTTTAGTGTTGATTTCCTACTCCGCTTGAAGGATATGCTCCGATATCTGCACTTGGTGGCGTAATTGCAGTCGCGCCAAAATTTGCACTGACTGGCACAACTTGCAAAGGACTAAAACCTGTGTATCCCTTTCCTATACAAGGTGAAGTTGATTGAAGCCTGAAATTATAAGGATTATTATTACTATTAGGGCTATTATAATTGGGAGTACCAACATAACTGATTGCTGCAAATGGAACCGGAATAGGTTGTGGTAAAGGATAATTAACAAACATTGGGTTGTTTTGCGCAATAAGAGAAGCTCCATTATACACCTCACCTAATGCATAAGGGTTAGGTAAATAAGTTGACGGGTTTGGAATATCGGTTGGTTCCGGTTTTGTAAGGTATGTTGTCGGATAAAATTGATCAGTAACAGAAAGGGAATCACCATAATAGAATGTGTTTCCATAAAACAAATTTGCAGTATCTGGTGCAGGGCTTAGAACTACTCGTAATCCATATTTGCAATTTACTATTAAATTATTGTAAGCCATTCCCTCAGCTTGTTGTTCATAGTCAATTGAACCACCACGACCTGCGGTACTTCTTCTATATCCACAATTTACATAGGTATTGTTATACATACGTACGTTGGTTTCAGCAGCACTCCCTCCTTTATTAGAAGCTTTAGTTCCGTTAGTATTCCCTCCAATAATCAAGTTATAAGCCATATTTCCAACCGTACCGTTTTTTGCATTAAATAAATCTCCACCGGTATAACCACATTTTTCAAGTGTATTACGCATCAGTTGTATCTTCCCTCCCCCTTCTATTCTAACGGCATCATCTACACAACCATATAACCAGCTATCTTCTAAAACAAATATGCCATTAGCGTTATTAAAAAATATAGAATAAGCTGCGGCACCGGTAGACAAAGCAGCCACCGGTTGACTTGTTAAAACAGCCCCTGTATATTCTATGTGTGTCCATTTTATAACTAAAAGATTACAAGTTGTATCGCAACAGATACCGCACCAGTTCTTAGTGTTATTTAATCCATAAGCAACGTCCGTACTGGGAGATTGAGTCGGATTATCTTGTTTAACATTTCCACAAACAGTAATCCAATTGGGACTTGCCTGTGTCCCTAATGATAAAAAAACACCTCTTACAATAATGTTGTATTGACCTGCTACACATACTGTGCTACCTGCCTGCATTAATAAAGTATCTCCTGCATTAACGGTAATATCTCCGACAATGGTATACGATTGCCCTGCAAGGATAGTCCCCTTAATTGCACCAATAATATTACCCGGCTGAACAGTTTTTCCTATTTGAAATACAGGTTGAGATATAAATACTTTTTCTTTATCCACTTTTTTCATGCACGATGTCATGAATAAAATGATTAGTAAAGAGGAAATACTAGCTGTTTTTTTAAGTATTAAATTCATTTGATTTTAAAATTTATAGCGTAATCCTATTAAATAGGTTTGTTTATAATAATCGCGTTGTACTAAAATTTTATTTGGGTTATCCTGATAAGGTAATCTGCCTGAACCAGTGATAAAAGTATTTGGTTGGTTTATATAAAGCTGGTAAGGAGTATTGGTAATATTATTAACCTTTGCATATACAATAAAGTGGTTACCCAGTTTCTTTTCAGCAGAAGCATCTAATTGATAAAAAGGAGACTGCCAATAATTTAAACCGGCGTAAGGTGTTAGTATGGCAATACGCGTACCCGTGTAAACAAGTGCTACCTGAGCACTAATACCATACTTGGGAGCTTTATATAATAAAGATAAATTACCTATGTTGGCTGCCTGTCCTTGCAAAGGTCTGGTTTCATTAACTTGTTTTGTAGCAGCTTGATTTGCACTATTTTCATAATAAACTAGTTTGGTGGTTGTGATAGAAGAGTGGGTGTAGGTATAATTTCCTGATACCCCAAAGTTTTTGAGAAAATACTTGGTATAGGCAAACTCTGCACCATAATTAGTTGCCGTACCAAAATTCTGTAGTTGCAGAGCAGTAGGGTCAAGACCCGCACCTGCTTTAGCTACACCCCACTCCATAGGATTGTAAATATTTTTATAAAACAAACCTACTGATAACTGCTCGTTAGGTTTTGGATACCATGCCCAACTCAAATCATAATTATCGGCTTGTGTATGCTGCAAATTGGGGTTTCCTACTTCAGAAAAATAATCTCCAGCAACGGAATATGGAATGACATCCATTAAACTTGGTCTGGCTATAGCTGCATAGTAAGAAGCTCGTAGATTTTGTTTTGGGGTTAAATCATATTTTAAATTGATACTGGGTAAAAAATCTGTATAGCTTCTATGACCATATTGCCCCACTTCCCAGCTAGGTAAAGAGCTTGTATATGACTGGTAGGTATTTTCCATACGCACACCGCCTATTATCATTAATTTTTTAATGGGCCTTACCTTCAACTGGGCATAAGTAGCTGCAATATTTTCTGTAGCGTTATAGGTAAGTGAGTTTGAGTTCCATGTACCCTGAGAATTTGTTAGAGTCATATTTGCATTATCAAAGGTTGTAAAGACTTGAGTGGGATTAGTACCAATAAGGGTGGGTGTAAAATCATATTCGTTATAATAACTACTCTTGGCTTTATCTCTATATAATCCGCCCACAGAAAAATCAAAAGGCATTCCAAATAAAGTAGGGCTATAAGTTAAATCTACTTTACCGGTTAAATCCTTGTCAGAAGTTTGCCACCAAATACGTGACATGCTGCCAATGATATTGGGACTAGTTTCAACTCCGGCAAGTACAGCATGGCTGGTAGAGAAATCTGCCCAATCAGGCGTATTACTGGATGCCAAACTATAAGCCCCCGTCCAGTTTAACTTTAATACATTAAAAAAATGGTGCTCTCCTTGTAAAGTACCGTTGTATATGTTTTGTTGCTTTGTTAGAGAACGATCTTTAATACTCACATTTCCTGAACCCGGACCTGTGCGCTGTACACTAAGTGAGCTATCAATAATATGCCTTTCCTGAGTTTCTAACATAGAAAGATAAACTCCCGACAAGGTAATTTTGTGACGATTATTAAATGTATAATCTACTTTAGCATTTGCACCAATACGGCGCGTTTGCGTATTATAGGTTCTTAACTGGATATCACTAAATGTAGGGGTATTTGGAGCAGGTGATGGATTTGGTTCTCCTTCCGGTTTAAAAAATGTTGAGTTATAACTCTTATAAATGTTTTGCATAGTACCGGCAACAATAACACCTAATTTTTTGCTTTTCAAAAAACGGTTACCAAGTGTTAATGTCATATTAGAATTAACGGGGGCTTTGTTCTGCTTGTAATCAAATGTGCTCATAGGGAAATTACCTGGTGTTGCATTATAATTAGGACCATTTATTTGTTCAGGAGAATTTTTATTAATCAAACTTGTATTATAAGAATCATATCCCCTGTCCATTAACATCTGGCTCATCCCTCCTGCTGCACTGGCATTTACAAGCAGTTTGTCGGGAGCTTCTTTCATCACTACATCCACAGCTCCACCAATGGCATCACCTTCCATACTTGGAATGAGTGCTTTGGTAACTACGATACGTTCCACTAATTCCGCAGGGAAAATATCCATAGGTACATAGCGGTTTTTATTATCCGGACTCGGGATTTTTATTCCATTAACCATGGTATAATTATATCGTTTATCCATTCCACGAATAATGAGAGAACGCGGGTCTCCATTACTGTTTCTATCCATATTAATACCACTCATGCGTTGCAGATTAGCCGCAATAGTAATATCAGGTGATAATTGAATAGTTTTTGCCGACATCACGTTTATTAAATTATCCGAACTTTTTTGTTTGTTTAAAGCTGCCTCCGCACTTTCTTTATCATGGGCATCTGTAACCACAACTTCTTGTAAATTGTTATCCGACTTTAAGCTTATATTTATTGGAGTAGAAAAATCAGGCTCAGTTATTTGCCTTTCAATAGTTTTATAAGACAATAACTTAATTATTAAAGTGCCTTGCTTAAACTCATCAGGCACATTTATCTTAAAAGTACCGTCCAACTGAGAATAAGCACTTATACGCGTATCCTTAATATATATAACCGCACCTATCAGGTCTTCATTAGTTAAAGAATCTTTAAGGGTGCCTTTTATACTTCTGCTTTGAGAGAAACTTGTTGATGCTATCAGTGCAAAAACAACAATTGAAAATAGTTTTTTTACCATATTGGCTGCGAAACTATTTTAAATACCTACATGATAATCGGCCACCATTAGATTTAATAATAAGATAACGTTATCTTAACATTGGAGACAAAAACTTAACGATTCCTTAACAATTCCTTAACATTGGGTGAGGTGTGAAAGATTAGCTTCGCACAATTCTCATTAGTTTTTATAATGAATATGCGGTTGGAGTAACCCCATATTGAAATGAGTGTATACAACAACTCCTAATTACATGCAAAATACAAACACCATAGTAACCTGGTTTCAAGATAAAGAAGAGGAACAGGAAATAGTAGATGCTCTCCAGGAGAACGGTTATGATTGCATTAGTTGCAGTAATAAAAAACATTTCTTGGAGATAACTGGGGTATTAGCTAAACCTGTTTGTTTAATTATTATTGATTTAAGTTTAGAAGAAGATGATGCTATATCCATTTGTAGCGAAATAAAAAACAAGGCAAATAAAGCTGACCACCCATTTATAATAATGGTAAGCAACACCAAAGAGGAGTATGTACAAATAACCGCACTCGATTTAGGTGCTGATGATTATATTATTAAGCCTATTAAACCCCGGCTTCTTTTAAAACGTATGGAGGCTATTCTTTCCAGAAAAAATGCTGCTGCTATCGAATCAACGGATGTAAAAAAAGGTTTTTTTATTGACCCTGAAAAATATAGGGTAGTAATTGATGGCAAATCATACAAGCTGCCCAGAAAAGAATTTGAAATACTAAAATTACTTTATAACAAGGGGCATAAGAAAATATTTACACGGCATGATATTGCTGTTGCAGCTTGGGGTGATGAAACAATTTCGCGTACACGTTCTATTGACGTGCATATACTTAACATTAGAAAAATACTGGGCGATGATATAATAACGTCTGTTAAGGGAATAGGATATAGCTTAAATATTTGATACGAATTACTTCTATCAATACAGGTGCTTTTAGTTGCCATTCCTTAACATAAACATCACATTAACTTTACACTCTCACGAGAGAAACTACTTCTCTTATAAGGAAAACAAATTTCCCCATCGGAAAAGCAACTTCTCTTAAAGAAGAAACAGTTTCTCTTACAGGGAAAATAACTTCTCTAACAGGAAACACTGCTTCTCTAACATTAGCAACAACTTCGCTTACCGGAAAAACTATTTCTCCTATAAATTAGATAACTTCTCTAACGCTTAGCTTATAAATGCAATAACTGAAAAAGCAAGAACTGTTGAGAAAAGCAATATGATTAGATAGAATGATACACCTTCTTTCTTTATACTTTTATAATAATTATTTATTGTTCCGTTATTTTTCACAATTAAATGGGCTAATTGCAACGTTTGGTGTGTAGCTAACTATCTTTTTTCTTAAAATAAATAGTTTAATTTTTGTAATAACGTAAATAATGAGTTTTGTTATTTGTTGTTTATTATGGTTGGGTTATTTTGATTTAATAAAGAACCTTCTGTGCGTGCTTTAATACTTGCAATTGCAATAAGTAAGGTAATTAGTATTAATAACACCGTTGACTGTATATTTCTACTAAAGCGAAAAGGTTTAGGTAATCTTAATTTGTTTGATAACATAGCTTTGTTTTATAGTGTGCAAATTTGTACAATACCTGTTAAGGCTATGTTATGCGAATATTATCTTTGTGTTAAGTAATCCGTCTCAATGTTAACTTTATGTTAAGGAATTGTTAAGATATAGAGGTGTTTGCAATGTTAAGCCAATATTAATTCTATGTTAAGGAATTGTTAAGTCGGCACTATCCACAAAAAGGAAACATACATTTGCGGTTCACTAATTTCAACACTTATATTGATAAAATGAAACAAAAACTATTAATTGCCTTTATTTCGCTAATACCATTTACTAAGAATTCCTTTTCGCAAAACGATACGCTAAGGGTAATAGCTTATAATGTGTTGCATTACGGAGATGGTTGCCAGGGATCAAACGGATACCTTCACTCTAAGCTTAAAACTATTGTACAATATGCTAACCCAGATGTTATTGGGTTGGTTAAAATGCAGGTGATTAAACTTAGTGCTACTGATGGAAATGGTATATCGCCGGTTGGTTTTGCCGATTCTGTAGTTAATTATGCCCTTGATGCTGCTTATCCGGGCAGGTATGCTTATTGTACATTAACCGATTATGCTAATGGTAATGATAATGATATGGATGTATTGTTTTATAATCAAAACAAATTAGGTTTTGTATCTGTAAAAAACTTATGTGATATTGAAGAAGATTTTGATTTGTATAAACTATACTATAAAGATCCCAATCTTAGCTCTACACACGATACTACATTTTTATACTTTGTATTAAATCATACCGTTTCAGGTTCTACAACAAATAATATAGATAGTCGTAATCAACAGGATACTTTAGTTATACATAATTTAAAAAATATTTTTTATCATTTACCCAATTTAATAAGTATGGGCGATTTTAATACACATATAAGTACGGAGGCAGGTTACGAAATGTACACTACCACTACTGATACCAGTTTTTTATTTTATGACCCACCATTTGGTATCGATCATGTTTTTAATTATCCTTTAGCATGGAACGGATGCTCTAGTTGTCAGGCTTATCTTAATACAACAACCAGAGCATCGGCTACAGTTCCAAATAGTTGTGGAACAAGTGGTGGGCTTGGTGATTGGTTTATTCATATACTTTTATCAGGTTGGCTAACCAATAATTTTGATTATATAAAATACATACCCCATTCATATACAACCATTGGTAATAATGGTAACAGGTTAAACATTTCAGTAAATGATAGTACAACACACGGATTAAATACTTCTGCCCCGCAAAATGTGTTAGACGCTATTTTTAATTTATCGGATAAGTATCCTGTTATGGTTAAACTTGGCGTTACCTATAATACTACAGGAACAGGGCCTGCTAATCCGGTAAGTTCAATTAATAAAATAACTAATTCACAAGCTCTTATAAAAACAAATAACCCTGTTCAGAATACAATCACTATACAATTTCCTTCTGATATGGCGGGACAAAAAGCTACTATAACTTGGTATGATGTAACAGGTAAGTTGTTAAGTACCGAGGAATATATTATTTCTGATCAAATTAACAGAGCCGTTGATTTAGAGCAAGGAACATATATATTACATATACAAACAAACCAAGAGAGCTTTACAGCTCGTATTCTTAAACTATAGAATTAGATTACATAACACAAGTTAGTATAAACTTAATGTTTACTTACCTTAGGGCTGGAACTCCTTTGGTTTTTGTTGGATTGTTCAAAAATCGTAAAATTGTTGCGTAAAATGCAAGAAAAAAGCCCTGAACCTATTGGATGTAGAGATTAAGAGGCTTGAAAATGAGTTAATGAAGAAGGAGCAAATGATTGACGCGGCACTTCAAAAACTTGTGAGCGAAATAATCGGTAAAGATGATTACAGCAGGATCAAA
>Ga0302280_1002387_pt1 | contig 14402 bp, 5 predicted proteins | sample III_Fen_E1_1_FD_198771 | JGI IMG/M metagenome (GOLD analysis project Ga0302280, IMG submission 198771) | Peat permafrost microbial communities from Stordalen Mire near Abisko, Sweden - III_Fen_E1_1 | ecosystem: Environmental > Terrestrial > Soil > Wetlands > Permafrost | place: Sweden: Abisko...
AAATAGGATGCGAGAATATTGTGTACGTAATGATCTTGTTGATGGTATTTTTCTATGATCTCTCAAGTTCATTCGTCGACAACAAAAAATTTGAAAATCCCAATATTAAAGCTAAAGCTAAAGCTCGCTCACTGCCCCGACCTGCGGTCTAACCCGCCCCCAAAAAACACGATCAGATTATTATTCGCTATTCATTGTTTATCCAATCACTTCACATAGGCACCCATTATACAAAAGTTGAAAATAGAATCCACTGAGTCGGACATAGTTACAAAAGTCAAAATCAACGTTTTTAATGAAACCATATCACACTTTCACTGGAAAAGAATTCAATGATTTTTATAAAGGGACTAGATTCTACAAGTTCCTCAATGATGATTTGATCCATTATGATTTCAAGTATGAACTAGGATTGAACATTGATACTAAACAATTCAACCCTACTGGTACGTGTAAAGGAGGAGGACTTTACTTTTGTGAGGAGTCTAAATGTCATTTATACTGGGATGACTATGGAGAGGTGAAACTAGCTATAATAGGGATTCCGGATGATGCTCTGGTGTATATCGAAGAGCGCAAATTCAAAGCAGATCGACTTATCATCAATGAGATTATTGGCTTTGAAGATGTTTCCGATGAGTTCTGGAAGATTTTAGCACGTGATGATGGTTCTGTACTAAAATACATTAAAAATCAAACCTATGATGATTGTAGATCAGCTATTAAACAAAATGCTTTTTGGATAAAATATGTGAGAGATCAGACAGAGGATCTTTGTCTTCTGGCTGTCGAAAAAAAGGGTCTAGCATTACTATACATAACAAATCAAACCGAACGAGTATGTATTGCTGCGATCCAACAAAATAGTTCAGCATTCGAATATGTAATAAATCCCACAGACTCAATACGCGAAGTTTTCGTGAATGAAACGAAGAATGGGTCATACAACCTGTACAATCATTCATCATACACCACATATCATCTGAACCAGATTTTAGGAAGAATTCAAAGATTGGACATTCAACAAATCAAACCAATAATAGTATATGATACGGATTCGTATGCAACAGATCGAATCAGTAAGATGTTCGATTTATCACAAGAGACTATTTCAGCAGCAAGTGAACAAAAATTGAATATTTGATTATACTGAGATTGCCCAAACAATAAATATTGATATCACAAGACTAGTCGAGTTGTTATGGAGAGCAATCCGATAATTGAACTAGATGTGATGGGTAAACCGTTCAAAGCTCGATTGTCAACATTGAAGAAGTCAGAAATGTTAAAAAACATGTTGGAAGATTCGTCAGTCGATTTAACAAAACCACTCTATCTGGAAACGTCGAGCATAGTATTTGAATTCGTGTTAGGATATCTAGCTAATGATCAGTTCCCTTTTCCCAAGAAATACATATATGAACTAGATTTTTATTTGATCCCGTATACGGTACACGACAGAGATAGTGATGTAATTACAAAACTACCACAACTTTATTGTTCGATGAATAAATGTACAAATCGAAATGTCTATGGGGAACCATATTGTAAAGAGCATAGAAAATCGTATTGTACACTCAGTACATGTCAACGGGAAACTACGTACGGATCTCAATGTTGCGCGGAGCATGAATGTGCACATATATTGTGTCGCAATGTTGTACAACAAACAAGTGAACCGGGTCGTTATACAAAATACTGTTCTGTTCATGATATCAAGATATTGCTTGACGATCAGACCGACAGTAGATACTATGATAGATCTAGGAGAAAACCGAACGAATCTTTTGCTAACAGCATCGCTTTACAAGCCTACATCAAGAAACAGCTTCCGAATGAGACCCTTAATAATGTAGGTGCTATGGCCAAGGTCATCTGGCCTTTATTAAAAGAAAATAACAACAATCTTGAACAAGCCAAGAAGGCTTTCGAACCAGTTACTTTCATGAGGGCTTATAATGCAGCCAAAAAGCAACAAGCTGTCAATAAATCTGCTAAAGTATAATTAGTTTATCTTTGATGATTTTGTATACACATCTATAAAGTCAGAATATTATTTGGGAACGGCTTTACGAATTACTACAACGGTTGATTTAACAGTTGATTTAGGCTTAACAGGTGGTTTGATGATTGGTTTTTTAGCATCAGTTTTCTTAACGACCTTCATAGTTTTGATATCTTTAGATTCTTCGGAATTCTCCACATCTGAATCACTATAATCCACATCTTTTACTATTTTTTTAGATTTGGAAATGTTATGACTTGTCTTTTCATTTGAGACACTATTCTTTTTTTTAACGTCATTCCCAAAATTATCATTTGATTCTTTCTGGGGGACGGTTTTACGCACTATTACAATTCTTGGTTTGATGATTGGTTTTGTAACATTAGTTTCCTTGACAGCCTCAATGGGAGTTTTGATATCTTCATATTCTTCCAAATCCTCTAAATCACTGGAATCCATATCTTTTACCATTTTTTTGGATTTGGAAATGGTATGATTTGCCCCTTCATTTGACTTGATAATAACTTTACGTACCCTTACAATAGTTGGCTTAACGATTGGTTTTTTAACTATCTTGATATTTTCGATGTCCTCTGAACTTTCATAATTCGTTTTTTTCCTTTTTTTTGAATTTCTTAAATAATTATCTAAGGCCTTTTTTATATATTTATTTTTGGATAATAATTTATACAGTTCATCGTTAGTACTTTTTATTTTTGGTTTTTGATTTTCAAACCACCTACCGATGTTATTACCTTCAATTGACATCTCTCGCGATGGAACACATTGCTGTGTTCCGCAAAATTTGAATAATAACTGTATCCATTGGTATCGATCTAATTTAGTTTTTTCTTTATTTTTGTTGACATTTCTTAAATAATTATCTAAGGCCTTTTTTATATATTTATTTTTGGATAATAATTTATACAGTTCATCGTTAGTACTTTTTATTTTTGGTTTTTGATGTGAGAACCATGTACCTATGTTCTTACCTTCAAATGTTGTATCTGCAAGCGGAAAGCGTTGATATTTATTGCAATATTTAAATAATAATTGCACATGTTCGTTCCATATATTATCTGGATTTAAATAATTGTCTAAGCCTTTCTTTACATATTTATTCTCGGATAATAGTTTATACAGTTCATTATCGGTATCTTTTATAATTCGTTTATGATCTTTGAACCACCTACCGAGGTTATTATCTTCAAATGTTATCTCTCTGGTTGGGACACATTGATTTTTGTCACAATATTTGAATAATAATTGTATCCACTGACTTCGATCTAATCTAGTTTTATTTATTTCGACATTTATTAAATAATCATCAAGACTTTTCTTGATATATTCATTTTCTGATAATTTTATATATAATTTATTATCCTTGTTTTTTATATTCTTTTTTTGATCATTATACCATGAACCTATCTTCTTATACTCGAATATTGTTTTGACTTGTGGTGCGCATTTATTTTCGTTACAATATTTAAATAGTATATTCATATTATATTCAAATCCTAGGACGCGTGATGCGATGATAAATGTGGTTAGATTTTGCATAACTTCTTCGAAATCATACTTGACTTGAATCTCACTTTTATGATCAGATATTTCATTAATATTCATTTGAACAATTTCAATCTTATTATTCGCATTTTTATTAACAAAGTTCGCAATTAACTCATTATCAATTTCGCGCATTGCCATTAAAATTTTAATCAGATCATTGTAATTGTATGCACTTTTGACATGATCGTAATGTATCGGTATGATTATATCGCATATTTTTTGCTCCCCGTACAACCGTAGACCTCTCCCTACACATTGTGTTACATCGATAGTACTACTTCTTGGATCTACAAACGCTATAGTATCAGTACACGGCAGATCTACACCTGTATTTAATACTTTTGCAGAACAGATTATTGCTATCTCAGAAGTTTCATATTCGTTGAAAATCTCTTTTCTTTTCATCATACTTGTATTTCCACACATCGCGAATATTTTAGCACTGATGTTGTATTTTAGCAGGACATATGCCAACGTCTTTTTATACTCAACTGCATTAGCTATCGTATCGTGATATGTCAATATCTTCCGACAAGTGTTAGTTTTCTTGATATGTTGTGCTATCAAGATAGCACTTATCAAAATTTCTTTCTTGATATCTACTTCATCCTGAGTGATGAATTCTTCTTCTGTCAAATCATTCATATTCTCAGGGACAGCATAGGCAACTATTCGAAAATCGAGTACATATCCGTCGTTCTTCGCTTGGATATATTTGTAATTGAATACTTCTTCACCGTATATTGATACATTATTCATACTGATACATTTTTCGTCATTACCTTTGTAGTATTTAGGTGTAGCGGTAAAAAAGACTCGTTCATTGATATGACAATTGTTGTCGTCTAGTGCAAAACCAAAAGTATTACTATTGACAGTTGTGTGCGCTTCATCGAACAGTCCCAGATCAAATTTATGGCCTTTTAGTAATCGTGAGCTCTGGTATGTACATAAAACTATTATTTTCTTTCGCTTCAATAATCGAGTGATAGTAGCGGGTTTCGTTGTATATGAGATATTACCTGATTCTAACTTCAAATACTCATCCAATAGATCGTTACCCGTTTCATCATCTACTTCATCATCATCTTCGTTTTCGTCATCACCGGTTAAAGAACCTTTATCAAACTTAGAACAGATGCATAAAATTTTTGTCTTTGTATGATGTTTCATATTATTGTAGAACTGATTGATCAACTGTAGGCTCGGCATTAGTACTAAGACTCTATCGACGTTTTTAGTCTTAATGTATTCAATCATCACTATCGACTTACCGGTTCCACAAAACATAATGCATTGTTTTTTCGTAGAATCTGATTCTGTCAATGCTTTTAGGGCATCTTTTTGACATTCCCTTAACACAATATTCTGTTGGTGTTTCATGATTTGATTAGGATCAAATTTCACCTTATCCACAATGAAATTGATGAAGTCTCTGTTCACAATCCGTTCAAGATCGGTTCTCATAATCCAATCGATATTGTATCTATCACATATATACTTGGATTTCTTTCGTACATTGGATACTAACACTTTTGTTGTGAACTCCTTTGCCTCTTCAATAAATCCTAGTATCTGGTTTTTATCAATGACCGTATTTATTGCTTTTTTCCATTTGCACTGAACAGGAATCCATGTATCGTTTTCTTTGTACACGATGTCAACACCTTTGTCCTGTGCACTTAAATTGAATGTCTCTTTTATAATAGGGGGTATCTCATTAAAAAGATACACCTCTGCATGTTTGAATACATAATAGTATTTCACTAAGGATTCGAACACAAAACCCTTAACTTTGTTCACGTTATGATTATGATATTCATCACATAGATCTAGATTCATTAAAAATTTGTCGAAGGTGGTGATATTTATGGTATTAAGCTTTGAATAGTTTGTTATCAATGTTCGAAATAGTGTAGTAGTTAACATTTATGTTTTATGAAAGATAGTTTAAAATGTTAACTTACTGTGTCCTTAAACTTTTTAATTCAAATTTTATTTTTAGCACATGGACTTTTCATTGAACAACTGTTGTACCGGTTTTTGACAAGGTACTATCTGTGACAACTGTTTACAGAACGTATTCCCTAGATTGACCCCATATGTATTCACAAAGATACCGACCTGTGAGTTGATAACTATATCGTTCCATTCTGGATTATTTTTCCCATATTGTGGCATCTTTGATTCCGAAACCTTAAACATACTATTATTCTTGTTACAGACATAAGGATATTTATTAGGATAGTTGTTGTTCGAAAATGTATAGTTCAAAGGAGTGTTTTGTTTTATGTTCTGATCATCCGTGAATATTGATACTGTATTGGTCTTCATGTTGTACAGTCTGAACGGATTGAATTTTTGATCAAGTTGCGCGGGAGCATTGTAATTTGTGTAGGTAGTGAATGGTTGTTTCCAGAATGCGATAGGTGCGAGTGCTAATGGATCGAAATCAGGGAAGTAGTAGTCTTGAACCGACCCGTTACTAATGTACGTATCTACACTACTTATGAATCTGTTTCTGACATTGTATTCTACCTTGTATATGAAGGCTGTCTGTGATAAGAATGTTTTGTCTCCAGATATGATCGTAGGATTGGGCGGTAAGCCGAACGCTCCATTAGTAATGATATTGTGAATGATGAAATACGCATTAGGATACGAATTGACAGCATCACCACACGTCATCGAAAATAAACTACTAGAACGTTTGTCCCACACTGCAACCGTTGCATCTAAGCATGCCGGTGCATTAGGATTCGTCGTCGCCGTACCCCCTCCGTCCATCAAAAAACAGCAATTGATTAACCATCCCGGGCTACTTTTCACCCATCCAGAGCCCCCAAATAGCTCTCCAGCATTCGGACCTAGATTCAGTGTCAACCAATTGGAGAATATCTTAGGGACAGTATTTGCTTTCTGTAGACCAGCGATCGTCACGGATTTTTGATCAGAACTGTTGATCGATGATATTTCTGATTCGTCTAACGGTTGAAATGCATAGCTGGACCCTTCAGTTCCACCGAAAGATGTCCCGAAATATGTGCATAAAGTATTCCATTCATCTGTACAAGAGTTTTGACCGTTTGCAGGTATAAACTGTGCGACAGGTTTTGTTTTGGAAGCCCCGATATTAAGACCATTAGTTGTACCGAAGCTACCGCATCCGTAATAATCGCCCACGCTGTCCGCCAACGCTTCCGGAAATTCCGAGATCCCAGAGAACATACAGTACACGATATTCTCTGCCCACAGTTTGTACGGATTCTCGCAGTTGACGTTTGTAAAAGCTATACACCTTTCGTTATCGGCGTATGGTTTGATTTTGTAAAAGTATTCTGGTACCCAACATGCGGTTGATCTTCCGTTAAGTGGACTAAATTTCATTATGGAACCATTACTATTATTGTTTTTGTACTGACTCAAACCTACCGACTGTTGGAAACCCTTTGCATTGTGTTGAGGTGCTAATCCCGGTAGATCCAGGATCTCATCACCGATCAACACAGTAGATGGACCTCTCAATCTCGAAATATTCTGCGGAACCCCCCACATACCTATCACAGGAGCAGGACTATTGCATGCCAAATTTCGAAAACACCTATTCTGATTGTTCTTAAACCAGAATGCGGATGCCGGAGCCAGATCCGAAGCCACATTAGCATATAGAGGGATAGGATTCCAATAATCGTGTTTACCGGTCGTCAAGCAACATATTGCGGCGTTGTGTTCGAATGTGTTGTTTATCTCTGTTCCATCTTCAACAAAATATCCACTACCGTACGCAACAAATCCTACATTGTTCTTGATATCGGTCTCGTTTGTACCATGAATAGCAACCCATCTCGAAAAACTACACCAGATACTACAATTATTGACTGTATTCTCTCTGTTGTAGATCGTATCATACTCGACAGTACTCTTATCGGATCCTCCTAAACTGTTCGTACCTTTCTTGGGGAGATAAGATTTGAACGATTTACTGAATCCGGCCAGATGAAAATGAACAGGATAACGTGCAATCTTACCGAAATTTGCAGGTGTTCCCATGTATTTGATCTCTACACCATCAAGAGATACACAACATCCGTACATAAACATCTGATGACCTCCATGAATTGATTGACATCCGCTCAAAAGTTCCGTACCAAACATCCAATGTCCTTTTACAGGGGCAGGTTGTTCTTTCCCACAGAATCTGGTATCGATATCCTCATTAGTAGTTCTAGGTTTGTAACAAGCATCATAGATATCAGTAGTAGGCGGTCTTTGGCCTACAGGTTTGGGTGTAGCATAGTTACAATAAACAGACCCGCCAGGTCCGTTCCATCCGTTTTTGCCTTTCTGTTGGGAATTCTTCTTGAATCTACCACATCCTGGTATGGTCTCTTTATTCTTGTTGAATTCGGATGTCACTAGGATGTTTCTAGACAAAAGCCCAACGTGCAGATTGGTATCTATCCTGATCTTCGATGGTTTCAGTTGTGATGTACCGCTCCTATCCAGGACTATACGTGTTGAATAATGATTGAACTCCAGAGGATCACTTAATGTTATCACACCGGTAGTCCTGTTGATAGATTTTATTGTCGCGACTTCCACACCTGTACTTTTATCGATACCTTTCTGTTTGAATTCTGCTATAAATTTGTCGTTAGCTGTTCTGTTTTGTCGACGATTCAATGGATCTCTGTTATCGACCCATATCGGAATCATTCCCACGGGGTCCTTGACATTAGTGTACTCTGCAGTCCTACATGTGATGACTATCTGATAACCTTCTCTCCATTCTCTCAATACATCAGACCCAACATCCCGACTGTCTAATTTTATGGTCGTATCACCTTTTTTATAAACGCCCTCTTCAAGTCGACACCACGTATTAGGATAGGCAGTCTCAATGTTAAACATCTTACTCTGCTCTATATTCGAAGGGTCAATGTAAGTCATTAGTGTAGTCTCGTCGATAAACGGAACATTGTTGTCTAGATCGAACGCTCCCCAGGTTCCCTTGTAGACTAAAGGTTGACCGATAGCACCACTTAAATGATAGTTACCGTTAAAACCAACCCCTACACACTTGGCACCAAAATCATTACAAAAATCGTTCATTGTATCACCGGTGTATGAGGCCATTAGTTTTGCAGGATCGGTAGTATGGGTCACACCTGGGGCATAGACCATGTACGAGTATTGACTACACACCGCACCCATCATGATGTACCCTTCATCCGGAGAGATCAGTATCAGTTTAAAATTGTTTTTGAATCTGTGACTGTCTTTGAACTTGGAACCAGCTTGGAACAACCCTCCAGACTCTATCAGAATAAATTCTGTTCTTAGTTCAATATCGGCATCGTTGATCAATAGAACCCCGCCGTGCCTTACGACGATTCCTTTAAATTTAGAGCTTTTATTGATGCTTACAACAGGATTAGTAGTACTTGTACTACCCTGAACTACCAACACTTTATCCTGGGTATCAGTATCAGTGTATTCACCGATGTATTTTTGCGCAGGACTCGCTACAGCTAATACGTGATCATTCCAACTACTGCCCTGTAGATAACCAAATCCACTATCGTAGTAAGGATGACCGATCGCATAAGTTAGTGGATACCGTTCTAGTTCGGCCCTTCCATTAGTATCACGTGTTCTACCCAGGCCGTATTCGATCGTCGTACTACCTTTGATGTAATCTCCGCTATGATTTCTACCCTCGGTTCCGCCGGTGCTTTCGATCGTATAGAATACAGACGGATTGTCGACTAAGAATACGGTCCCTGAAGATAGTTGATCATCGGTGTATTTTTCCCGGATGACATCAGGATTGCGCGGTACTAAAAAATAAATGCATAATATGATTACTATTATCACCAGTATGACTAATACTGATGACATGCTTATCCATACACTATATGAACCTTTCTCGACTTGTGTATCCATCGATAATCCTTTATTATAGACCGATTAAAATAAAAAGCATTTTTATGATGATCCTGAAATCAGAAATTCTTCTCAAATGATATCATCATGCGATCAGGATAAATTTGAATTCTAAAAGGGATAACATCATGATCAAACATTTTGAAGTATATCTTTTCAATGAGATACCACCCACAATCAGAGATGCCTTCGAATTAGGTACAAAAGATAAAGGTATTGACATTTTGTACAAAGATAATGACGTATGGGTTCCCGTTCAATGTAAATGGAAAAAGAAAACAAACCTCTCAATCGATAAAAATCAGATATTAGGATTCATCGAGGAGGCAAAAAAGTTCACGACAAAGGCCTTAGTAACTAATGTCCGCAAAAAAAGTAAGTATATATGTAATAGATACAATATCAATTGGATTTTGAGAAGGGATTTTGAAAAGATTGTGAACAGAGACTTCATTCAATTCATTGTAGATAAACTTGCATTTGATCAGAATCCGGATATGGATCATCAACATCATCAACATCATCAACATCAAAACATCGTGTTAAGGGACTGTCAAAAGGAAGCACTAAGTGCATTGTCAGAATCAGACTCAGATAGAAAACAATGCATCATGTTCTGTGGGACCGGTAAGTCGAAAGTAATGATCGAATATATCAAGATGAAGAATGTCAATAAAGTCTTAGTACTAATGCCGAGTCTGCAATTGATCACTCAGTTCTACAACAATATCAAACATCATACGAAAACCAAAATATTGTGCATATGTTCCAAATTTGATAAAGAGTCACTGACTGATGATATCAATGATACAAACGAAGATGATGATAAACTATTGACCGAATACTTAACATCAGAAGAAAATAATATTTCGTACACAACTGAACCTAATATTATTGCAAGAGAACTAAAGAAAAACAAGATGATCGTACTATGTACCTATCAAAGTTCGAGACTACTCAAAAACCACAAATTTGATCTGGGATTGTTTGATGAAGCTCATGTTACCGTAAACAATAATACTTTTGGTTTTGTGTTAGACGATGACAACTGTCATATCAATGAACGAGTCTTCTTTACAGCAACTCCCAGATACTACAAGGGTAATGATGAGAAGTGTATCAGTATGAATAATGTATCAGTATACGGTGAGGAAGTATTCAATTATCCATACACTAAGGCAAAGGACGATCGATACGTACTAGATTTTCAAATAGTCACTTATGCTGTTCCTGAAAACATGAATGACTTAATAGACGAACAATTCATTACTCAGGATGATGTAGATGTTAAGAAAGAAATTTTGATAAGTGCGATCATGCTTGCTCAACATATTACAAAAACAGAAGATTGTCAAAAAATACTAACATATCACAATACGATCGCGAATGCAATTGAGTACAAAAAGACATTATCAGATGTATTTTTGAAGTATAACATCAACGCTAAGATATTCACTCTATGTGGGAATACAAGTATGACAAAGAGAAAAGAGATTTTCAACGAGTATGAGACATCGGGAATAGCCATAATCTGTTCATCAAGGGTATTAAACGCCGGGATCGATCTACCATGTACCGATACAATAGCTTTTGTGGATCCAAGAAGTAGTACCATTGATGTGACACAGTGCGTTGGAAGAGGTTTACGACTGTATAAAGAACAACAAGTATGTAAAGTAATTATACCAATTCATTACAGACAACTAGAAAATGCATATAATTACGATGATTTGATTAAAATATTGATAGCAATGAACGAGATCGATAATAAACTGATAGAAAATTTTGTCAATAAGAATACACACAATAAAATTAAGGTCATTCAAATGAGTTTGGATGAAATACGGGAGAGTAAAAGCGAAACACAAGCTAAATATAATTTCGAAGATGTCATGAAAGGACTGACTATATCTATCATTTCATCACAAACATTAGGACATGATTATAAGGTGTATCTGTTATTCAAATATTGTGATGCATATCAACGTGCACCACAACACAATACACGATATGAAGATACAAATATAGGGATGTTTCTTAAAAATCAAAAGAAGAGAATTCAAACAGTTGATGATGAACTGTACAAGAAATTATCCCAAAACAAATATGTACAGAAGAATCTGGATGAATACTTACTAACCGTCGAGAATAACAAAACCAAAGAGAAATTAGAATGGGAACAATGGAGACAGATGCTATTTGAATACTGTCGTGAGAATAAGTGTTCACCTCCACAGAGAGTTACGTTTAGAAATATGCGTTTGGGAGGGTGGTTGCATAACCAAAAAGGTAATATACGTAGTACCGAGGATGCGCTTTATGTGAAGCTATCTGAAAACGAATATGTGAAAGAGAGCCTTGATTGGCACTTGATGAATCTAGATAATCATAAAGATAGAGATAGATTAAGCTGGGAGCAATGGAAGCAACTATTATTTGACTTCTGTACCCAAAATGAATGTGTACCCAAAAGTAACACAGTTTATCAAACCAAATCATTAGGTACTTGGTATAATGACCAAAAGAAGAAAGTTAAGACGGTAGATAGCGAAGTATATAAAAAGTTAGCAGAAAATGAATATATAAAGGATAATTTAAACGAATTCTTAAATCCCGGTAATGGATGGAGAAAATTACTATTCAAGTATTGTGATGAGAATGAACACGCTCCTCATAATAACACAGTATATGAGAACAAAAATTTAGGATGTTGGTATCAAAATAAGAAACGTTCTATTAAAAGTGTGAATGATGAATTATATAAAAAATTATCAGAAAACAAGTACGTAAAGGAAAGTCTAAACGAATTCTTGAATCCAGGTACAAACTCAGTTAAATGGAATGAAACGAAACAATTACTCTTCGCATATTGTGATGAGAATAAATGTACCCCTCCACAATACACAATATATCAGGGAGTCAACATTGACAATTGGTTCCAAGGACAAAAGAAGAGAATAAAAAGCATCAATGATGAATTATACAAGAAATTGGCAGAAAACACGTACGTAAAAGAGAGTATTGATAATAGATTAAATCCTCATGCAAAAATGGAGAAGTGGAAACAACTTTTATTCCAATATTGTAATGAGAACAAATGGACACCCTCGCAGACCACCATCTTTCAAGGTATGAAGCTTGGCTATTGGTATCAGGACCAAAAATGTAAGATCAAAAGCATAGATGATGACCTTTATAAGTCATTATCAGAAAATGAATATGTAAAAGATAGCTTGGATAGGTACTTAGAAAATGCCAAACAGAGAAGCAGTATAATTAAAGACATTGATACCGATTCTAGTAATTCATCATCAGACCATGATGAAGACGTTAAAGTGATCAGAAGGACCAATATCAAAAAACCTAAACCTCCACCAGTTAAACAAACAATCGTTAGAATTCGTAAAGTAGTCCCCAATTGAACATGGGTGATTAATTATGAACATCAGACAGGATCATAAAAGCTTACGCTGGCTCGACCTGCGGTCTCACCCACGCCTTTATTTTTTATGATGGATCTAATTAAGTATATTGTTCATCAATTTCCGAATACACCATTTGTTTGTAACCAATTTGCAATTTCTACATAACCACCAGCCTCAGCACTTTTTAAACTATCTTCTCCCCATATACATCCACGTTCAAGGAGCCATTTTAAAATATTAAAGTGTCCTGATTTAACGGCCATCGCACATGATTCGGAACTCAAAACGTATCCCTCGGCACAAAGGTATACTAAAATCTCTAAACTATCGCTCATAATAGCCCGATCACATATCTTATCATTTATCGGAACATAATGTTCTTGGAGCCATTTAACGACCTCGATATGACAGTTTTCAATAGCTTTCGACCAGACCTCTTTAGTCATGGGGCAACCTACTTTGTAAAGATAATTTAGGATATCGATTCGATTGTATCCAGTAGCACAACTAAATACGAGTGAATTCCAAGGACAACCGTTATCATGAAGATATTTCAGGATCTCAAAATGACCGTTTTCTGCAGCTCTGATACAGGCGTATTTGTTATCCAGAGGACAGTCATTTTCATGAAGGTATTTGACAATATTCAAGTGTCCGTGTTTGGCGGCAGTTTCATAGGCATTCGAGTTCCAAGGGCATCCATTTTCGTGCAAATATCTCAAGATGTCTATTCGTCCTGATTCAACCGCACGCTCACAGGTATTTTCATCCCATTTATGTCCATTTTCATGCAAGTATTTCAGGATCTCAAAATTTCCGCTCTCGACAGCAACAGAACAAGCATAGTACTTAGTTTTAGAAATATTCTTATCACAGATGATTTTTACGATCTCAATATTACCACTTCTAATTGCTTCTTCTAAAGTGTATTCGTATGCTAAACATCCATTTTCTAAAAGATATTTCAGAATGTTTACATGACCATATCGTGCGGCATATTCACAACACCATCTACCAAGGGGGATTCCCAATTCGTGGAGATATTTTAACATCTCCAAATTACCATTCGCAACAACCCGAGAACATATGATATTTGTTCGTGGGCATTCATTTTCTAAAAGATAATGTATAATATCTAAGTGCCCAATATCAATAGCTTTCTGTAATGTGTATTCGTCCCAGGGACATCCATTTTCATGTAAATATTTTACAATTTCAATATGTCCGTCCTTTATGGCGTGACTAAATGTATATGCGTTCCAAGGACACCCGGATCGATGCAGATATTTTAGGACATCAACCTGACCACCGTCTGCAGCAGCTGCACATATATTTTGGTCCACATGACAGCCAACCTCCATTAAATATTGTAGAACATTCAAATGACCGTTTTTAGCGGCACTATAACAAGCATTTGTTTGTACCTTACGTTCAGGTATTTCGAGACAATCCATAAT
>Ga0302280_1002394_pt1 | contig 14390 bp, 7 predicted proteins | sample III_Fen_E1_1_FD_198771 | JGI IMG/M metagenome (GOLD analysis project Ga0302280, IMG submission 198771) | Peat permafrost microbial communities from Stordalen Mire near Abisko, Sweden - III_Fen_E1_1 | ecosystem: Environmental > Terrestrial > Soil > Wetlands > Permafrost | place: Sweden: Abisko...
CTTGAGCCTCCACATCACCCCTGCCCTCCTCCCACCCCCAACCCCACCCCCAACCCCAACCCCAACCCCAACCCCAACCCCAACCCCTAATATGACCTTAAATACTAAATTGAATATTTATTTTTTATAATTGTGATGATGATAATTGAGAGTAGCAAGTTTTAAAATGGCATTTCCATGAAAAATTTATCAAACTCTTAGAAAAGCTAATATATAAAGTAGTGCTTATATAAGTGAAATGGAGATATTTTGATTTTTTAATTTAAATCAAGAATATACTTTAACTGCTGAATCATCAACTGTTTAATAGGAAAAATTGAATAAAATATCCTCCAGGAACAAAACCTTCTAAATTCAATCAACTTATGATTTAAATTAATAGAATATCTGATCTTTATTTTCATCTTTCTTAAATATGAATGAATATTTTGAAAAAATAAATCTGATCTTTTGAAGCAGATTCAATTGAATCCTCCTGTTGACTGAGGATATTTATTTTAATCAAACTGAAATTTATCCATTTTTGCTTCTGTTTGATTAATATAATTATTTGTGTTTTACTGATTACGATTTACTTTTTTTTGAAAAATAAGAAGAAAAATTATTAATAAAGAACTCTAACAGATTTTAAATGCTAATATTTGCTATAAAGTGAGCGCCTGAAGCAAGCTGGTAATATGAATTGTCGAGTGGTTTGCCTTTCCTTGCTTTCATGATTTTAAGATTATTTTAATGATTAATGAATTATTTTTGGATTATATAATTGTAATAATTCAATATTTGATGTCATCTTTAATAGATAATCTCGTATTTGAACCAAATAAGGTCGAAAAGGTGCAATTAAAGGACAACTACAATTAATAATAAGTCTTTTCAGGTTTATGTCGAAATATACAACCAAATGAGCAATAGATTTTATACAACAAAAAAGGGAAAACTTGCATTTCTTACAGCAGAATAGATCACCAACAAGAAAGGTTTATGTTAAAATTCACTACTCAAAAAGAAACACTTAGCACAAGAATCTGTATTTATTTACTGGACGATTGCTTGTTTGATTGCATAAAATCAAAGCAAAATTAAATTATTATTTCAAAATAGCTTCTAAAACGAGAAAAATAGTTTCCTTCAGAAGTAAATTTTTATATACAAAATGGAAATATAAAGATGGTCATGAATAACGTGTTTCTTCCTATTAAAAGCATCAAGAAAACAAAGCTTTACGATTTGTATAACCGTCTCATCAATAGAAATATCTTGAATTTCGAAATGATACTGCAAAAATATCTTAAATTAGGTAAGAGTGCAGCAAAAAATAGTTGTAAAGAATTATAAATAGCAACAGATTTCCAGAAACAACTGTCATTGGGACAGTCTCTCAGCACAATCAATAGCAATATTGATGGTTCCTAATAAAAGATGCAGTTTAAATTTATTAACGAGAATACTGAGAAACAGAAAAATCAACTTTAAAAGATTTAGAAAAATATTGTGAAGGATCCAAGTTTAGTTGCCTTAGAAAAATAGAATAAATGCATGTTCAAGTCCTTTCCTGAACAGTTTGGTTGCCAATGGATGGCTACTCACTTCTTAGAAATATTTTAAACATTCTATCCCAAATTTAAAAAATTAGCTCAACTCTCCATCAACACGGAAAAAGATATCGAAGATTATATTTTTAACACAGTTAGCATACAAATAAAATAATCCTTTGCCAAACCGATTGGAGAAGGTGGATTTAGCTTTATTTATGCAGCAAAAGCCTGCCTAACCTTTATCAGTTCCAAGGACCATGAAGTCTATTCTATCAAAGGCAAATAGCACAAAGTAGAGAGAATAATCGCAATCAAAAAGATAAAAGTTGATGATAAAAAGCAAAGATAAAAGATACAGCATTAAAAAGATATAATTTCCAAATTGAAAGGTAGTTGTTGTCACTTTATTCCAAAGTACTACGGGACCTCATAAAAATAAGATTTGAGCAATTCATTGATAATGGAGTACATACAAGGATAATAGCTGGATCATTTTTTAAGCACAAAACAAGATACTGTTTCACTGTGGACAAAAGTATTTATTTTGCTCAATATTGTATATTCGATGAAGCATTTGGTCAGCTATTCGATAGTCCACCTCGATTTGAAACCTATCAACATCCTTATCTGCAAGTTTTTACTAACTAAAGTTATCGATTTCGGAGAGGCTTACAATCAAGATGTTTGTCCCAAGAGTAATTGCTTAATAACATAGACTATTGTCCAGGTTTTACCTTTCCCTATGTCGCTCCTGAAGTTTACGTTCGCTATTTGAGGCAATGCTATCAAAAAGGAGGAGACGATCTATAATTTTCTGAAAAGCAAGATGTTTTTGCATTTGGAAACATCATGTTCGAAGTATTCTTCAATACCAAAATGTTTCACTTATCCAATAGCAAATTCAGATAAGTCTATGCAAAGAGAGATCTTCTACAACGGATTTTTTTGACAGGTGAAAAGCTATAAAGTTATGGTGATGGGGTTATTATGTCGACCTTGGCTTTGCTAATAGTAAGATGCCTAGATCCTGAGCCGAAGTGTCGGCCAAAATTTGACTGGATTGGCATTACACTTAAACTTATTCTCAACTCGTATATTAGTAATAGTTGATTTATATTGTACTTTATTCTTCCAGCTTAAGCTACCATTTTATTCGATATTTTTATTCCTATCTTTACACATGTGAAGGAATAAATTATCTATTTGAGTTAATTTTTTTTTATAGTAAATCATATATATAGTAAATTTAGGAAATGGCATAAACAAGACGAATTAATCCATAAATCTCAGTTCTAAATGAGAAGAACTAGCAACGAAAGATCTAATCAAACGTATAAACAATGAAAAATCGAGTCTAGTTGCTCCGTCAGCAATTACAACGATAAAAGGATAACGTAAAAAAGCACAAGCAGCTTACCAAATAAACAATCAGCAAAAAGATATAAGTCAACAAAATACATCAATGGGTACATTTCCTATCGATATAGAGGCAAAAGGATAGCAGTGAGTAATCATAAAAAATGGATATACTCCGCAAAAGAAATCAAGAATTAAGAATCAATCATGATAAATAACTTCAAGATATACAGAAGGCCATTTATTTGGTTAAACTCGATGATGCTAGAGAAGTCAAAAATATATCCATGGAACATAATAAAAAACTAAAAGAAATGGAAAACGCTTTTTTATCAGAACAACGGCAAAAGAAACAAAAAGTAGTGGAAGAGTCTCAAATAGCAAAGGATAAGTACGTACAATATTGGAAGAACAAATTAGCTAAAGTTTACACATAGCAAGCTCAAAGCATAATCTAAGGATCAAAAAAGAAATAGGATGATTTTAAATAACTGCAGAGACTTGAGGAAGAATAAATAAAATTGATGGAGTAAATCAATCAATTTCATACAAAAGGAGTAGAATCAAAAAAGTAGTATCTAGCTGCTTTAAGTATTCCAGTAAAATAAGTAGCTGAAGCATTGAATTCCTCTAATAATGGTTCCAATTTATCCATGAGAAGGAGTATGGATACTAAAGTTCAAACATCAGGAGTCAGCGCATCTGAAAGTCAGTCTTCAAGATATAGCTAGTCTTCTTCAAAAGTTCCAAATGCTCAGGTGAATCAAGATAAGCTAAAGATTATTCTGCAACAACTTAAAAAGATTGATAGGCATAAAATCCATACATCAAGGTGATATTGTTAGTATTTTACATTTTCACAATTGTTAAAATACAAATGAGTTATTAAGATTCATCTTTTCTTCCTTCTTTAAATCAAAGCCTCTTGTCGGATTCAAGAGGCATATATATGTTAAGATTAATATTAAAAGTATTTCTATCTTTTATCTCTTTTTATTATATCTTTAACTTAAAAGGAATATTATACAACTATCATGCAGCTAAATTATTTACAAGAGCTTTATGAAGAAATTTGCATGCCAATAATAAAGCGCCCTTCTTAGACCTACTATGTACTGTCAAGTGATTTCATATCAAATCTCGAAAAAGCTGCTGATGGTTTCAGATAGATTGATAGATAAAGACTTATAACGGAAGATTTTAATAAAAATATCATTGACCATTACGAGGAAGGATATCCTATTTTAGTTTAATCTCTACAGTAAGGAAGAGACTATCGCATTATAAATGAGCCAACTTTTCGAATGTTGATGAATCATTTTACAGGCACTCCATTACCTCGTCATTGGTAAAATGTTATTGGTCGCACATTAATCTACGAGATGCGCGTTTAATATGGTATTTTAACTCGAGAGAATAGCATTCATGAATAAAGAGAAATTCAAATTCATCATCACTACTTGTTACCATCTCTCACATACACTAATATTGGAGATGTGCTCAGATAACGGCACTTTCCTCACAACTTATATCCTCATCATACTGTTGAATTATGGTTGAGCACAGGACCTTTGCTAAAAAATTATAAGCTGCTAATTTAAGCAGCAAGTAAAAAAGAAATTCTTTTTCCAACAGATTTTCTATTGTTGAATCCTGAGCTCTTCAAGATTAATAGAAAATTTAAAAATTCGATTTTTTTGTTATAAGTATATGAATAAGATTCCCTCCTTCCTCGACCTAATCTACGCTGTTCATAGCATTTCTAAAAAAAAGCCATATATTGCTGTTTATGTCTTAATGAGCGAACATACAGATGCAGTTAGCACTGCTTTAAAACAGACAGAAAGCATATGACAAAGTGTATTTACATTTCAATGCTCAACTAGGAGTAGACTTAAAAGAAAATTTAAAAAGGAAACGGGTTGGTTGGACTTTATAACGAGAATAACATGTGCTTTTTCAATACTGCCTTGCAGTGCTTTGCTCATACTTAACTTCTTAATCGTTATTTTATTTAGCAAAATTAAAAAAAGGAGCTCAATTACTGGAATAGAGATGGTACATTTGGATAAATTGTCTTATTATATGGCTCATTCTTAAGAAATCTATGGACAAAGAGAGAAAAGTAAGATATTAAAATTAACATGCCGCTGTTTTATGCTGTTGGGAGATGGCATCCAGTCTATGCAAGAAAAAATCAACAAGATGCTCAAGAGTTCATCGTTCGTCTCTTAGACTGGTTAAAGTAAGATCTAAATAGAAATTAGGATAGGTCCTGTTATCGTCAGTTATAATAATCAAGTTCTTAAGCATCGGCTCTTGCATCAGCTTAAAAATATCTTCGCCAGAGAAGCGAATCAATAATATAAGATCTATTTTGCAGTGTTCTTCGATCAAGTATTGCATGTTTGCAATGCAATGCCACATCGACTACTTTTGATACTTGCCTTACTGTACAGCTTCCAGTGACCGCACCACAACGAAAGGAGATCTTTCCTGTAGAGGTTGGCATATTTTATCATGAAATTAATCTTAATATAATTTATAGGCTTTCAATGATGTTACTACCAAATTAACCTTTGGGAGAGGTTAAAAAAAGAATTCGCACTGAATTTCCTGAAGGAAAGTTATGTGAGATAGGACTATTTATTGTAACAATGAATAGAGGGTTTAGACTTGTTCAGTAAACTCGATAAATATTAAATCTACCATCTGATTAAGCTATATATTGTGTAGAGAAGCATAAAATTGGAATATTAGACTTGGTCTAGGCGCAACTCATTTTTCAATAGGAAGAATCAATTTCACCTGACACTTTTAGAAATTTAGCTTTTCAACGTCCCATCTATCTTCCAACAAAAATGTAGGCAAGACAACTCTATTCAAGAATATTGCAATACATTTTTCAAAGAGTCAATAAAAGCAACATAATCACCTTTCATACTTTTTTGACTAAAAATATAGAAAATGAAACATTTCCCTTTTCAGTTGTTCTCAAATATAAAAAGGATGGTGTAGAATATTAATAAAATGTTCCTGTATATGGCAATACTTCTCATCAAATACCAATTTAAACTGGAACTCAGATCGTAGTTCAATTGAAAAAGCACAAAGATTTAGAGTATAAAAGGCTTATTAGTTACACACATAAATTTTCAAAATCTCCTCCTCCCGTGAAGAATTTCGAAATAAATGAATTAAAACTTTAGGATTGCATACAATCTTTTTGCAAAAAATAAACCCTCAGCGGATGGTCATGTCCCAAATGTCATGACAATAAAGCCGCAAGTAAAACAATAACTTTCCAAAAATTGCCGAGAATACTTATTTTATCATTAAATCGCTTTAAAAAGGATTATTCTTCACTAGAATAAGGTATTTTTCATAAAAATTAAACTTTTGTAAAATATCCCGAAGAGTTGTTACTAAAATCACGAGAAAATGAAAATTGTAGATACAAATTATATGCTTTGGCTAATCATATTCAACTGGGAGAAGGACGGCAAGATGTCAATTAAATGCATGGCCACTATCATGCTTATGTGAGGGTTAATAAAGGTTGGTATAAATTTGATGACGATGCAGTATCACCTATTAATGAATCTCGTGCTTTTAAAAGTTAATAAGCTTACATATTTTTTTACTAACTCTCTTGATGTTAATATGTCAATAAAGCAATAATTCTTTATGATTAATAACAAATTAAAGATTAAATAATATTTGCATGCAAATAACATTCACAATATATTTTTTACTAATGTATTTATCAATATAGATTAATATAAATATAAACTATATTTAATAACAAGAATTAATCATATTAATATATTAATATTAAATCATGAAAAAAAATAGCAAAAAATATTGTAAAAAAGAAATTCATTCCAAGACAATGGTATCAAATGACTTTGACTTAGAAAGTAAATATACTGAGGAGGCCAAAGAAACTCTTGCTAATTTAAGTTTGGTTGGGCAAATTATCAGTTAAGATCATTTTAAAGGCGATTGGTCCAAAGAATTCAAATAAAAATCCATGGTTTACCTCAATAATTAAAAAAATAAAAGTTAAAAATCGATGTAACCTGCAAGAAATCTCTTAAGTATGAAAACAACACCATTACAAACAAGATATAATTGCAGAAAACAATCCTTATATGAAACATATACTTCAATGAATCGAAGTGTGATGAACTGCAAAACAAGATAGCGTAGAAATTCATCTTTTCAAGTGCCAGTTGTCAGTAATTTTGTTAAAAATAATACTTGTAGATAAAATTCAATTGTGCATTCAGAATCAATAGGAATCGCTCGAAATCTCTCCAAAAGAAAAATTTAACTCTTTAATTCAATTATATTCAAACATAAAATTCGCATGAATTTATTGAAAAAGAAAGAGCAAAAAATTGATCAGGCATGCAAACGCTAACAAAATTAGTTCTTACAGATTAATGGCTATAAGACATTTCATAAATTTTCGATTGAAACAAATAGATGTTTGCCAAATAAGCTAGACAAAGAAAAATAAGAATTTTTATTGATACCACATTCGGAATTTAACGAAAAGAATAAAATTAGTCCTTGGTAAAATAAATATAGTTTTCTTGGATCAACATTAAAATCCAATAGAAAACTATTACTGAATTTTTTGCCTATAAAATCAAAAAATTTAATGTTTTGATGATGCTGGTTTTTATTGCTAACTGTTCACATTATTAGAATTTTCTTTTTTATGATATTAAAGCATAAATCATTTTGCTATTTTTTCTTTTATCATTTGATTAAGACTTCATGAAAATTAAATCAAGTCCTGTTTATATATAATTAGAGATAATCAATCGAATGAAGTGACGACAATAGTATATCGTAAAAATTAAAAAATATTAGCAGCAGTCATATGAAGCAAGCCTAACTAAATACAATAACTATCTGAGATGAAGATTATTTCTAATCTTTAACAAACCCTAATCAGTTATGTTTGTAAGGTTAGCAAAGTAAGAATAGTTTCAATTATTCTAAATCTAAGTAGCATTATTATAAAATAAATAGCAACTGCATGTTATATATAAATTTTCTATTTACAAGGACTTAATAACTATTAGCTTTAATAAAAAAATATGGTAGCATTTGTATTTCATGTCCAGTCTTAAATGAAAAAGGAGTAAGATTAAAATTTAAAGATTTGTCCAAACTCATATCGTTATATTTTTTAATAATTATGAGATTTTTAGATATAAATTTTCAATTATCAAAATTGTTGATTTTAATTCAGCAGATAGAATCATCATCAACTTCTTTCAATGCAGTCTATTATATTCTTCACTCTCTTCACTTGTAAAGTGGCTTCGACTGCTTCTTTCATTTCTTAATTTTCTCCAAAATTTTTTAATCAGCATACTGAAGATAAAACCGAGAAGTATAATTGACAGGATAAAGAGAACGAAGGAATAGTATTGAGATATGCGTTGATTGACGGTTAAATCGCATTTTTAATTTCCTAAAATGGATGGCATAGTTTGTATGTATTAATTATCGTAAATTATAAATGAATTCAATATTCGAATCATTGTCAAGAATATTCATTTTCGGGCTCCTTAACTATCCATGAGCATATTGAGCCCACACCAGCCATGATTCCACCTTCATGCGAATCAACAGGTTTTATTCTGATACAGAATCCTATCGCTTCATTTTTAACAAGTTGATGGTTTTCTCCTTAGATTATGCCAAATTGAGACACCTCATAGATAGTGTTAGCAACTTTATGGTCTCTTCCATCTATCAGTATATTTTCAATTGGTTTTGTTATGATCTTTTACATGAGGATATATTTTTTCCTTTATTATTTATCCAAAGATTTTAAATATTCGAGAACACTTTCACCATAAATGTTATGACCTCCACCTTCTGAGTTGGGCTTTAGGATATAGTTGGCTGGGTTTAGTTCAATTATCTTCAACAATTTAGAAAATTATCCCTCACTAATATTGTCAAATTACCAAGATTGTACCAAAGAAGTTTTCAATAAGGCACACTCTTCAGGAGTTAAAAATTTAGAAAACACACTCTCTTTTGAAAGTTCGACTTGCATTCTCTTTTGATTCATTAAATCCATAGTAACAGAAGGTATTTTTAAGGCATTGCTTTTTTATAGAATTTATTTCCCCTTCCAACAAAGTTCTTAATCTTTCTAAAAATCAGTCATCTGATAACCTGTCCGATAATAAACAAAAGAAACAATTTTATCATCAAACTTCAAATTATTATCTTCATCAATTATGAGTTTTTTTTATATTTCTATTAAAGTTATTCTTTTGCAAGTGATGCCTTTTTATACTAATTGTATTTATATTAGTTTTTGTTAAACAATATTAGTTTAAGACTAACCAACAATAAAAAGAAATATGCCTTTCAAACACTTTTTATGATAAATTTCTGAAATTTAGGCCACGAATTTTTCATTGGGAGAATTATCCACATAGTATTTTTAATTTTTCGGATCTGAAAGCTTTTTGGCTTTTTGAAAATTTTAGCAATGGGCTGACATGGATACTGATGCAAGATTGTACTCTATTAATTTGAAGTGTTACTGTTCATCAACAAAATAGTCACACCGAGTGAAGTTAAAACTATCCTTTTAGTCAACATTATTTTTAGATCTATGAATCTTTAGATTTTTGTTTATCATAGGATCAGTTTATGCGATATGTTCATAAACTTTATAGATAAATTAAGAATTTTGAGAGGCCAAAAAGACCAATTTTTGCCATATTTTAGAAATATTTTACAGATTTGTGTAAAGTTAACGAGAAGTTTCATATGGATAATAGGCAACTTTTATAGGTACATATTATGTCGGACCTTTTTTTTTGAGAATCTTGTAAGCACAGCATAATTAGGAAAGCTCAATTATTTATTAAGGAGAGGATGTTGAAATCATGATGTGAATAATTGTTAAATATATATCAGAAATTATAAAAGTGCATATATTAAGGATAGATTAAACTTTTTGAAGGCTTATAAATTCTTTTTATTACTTTGAGATATAAATTCAAAGACCATGCATTAAATATTGATGAAAAGTTGCAGCAAAGAGTTACGCCATGAGATCATGAGGAAATTAAAAATTAAAACAGTTAGACATTAAAAAGAATACACTTAAATTATTTAGAAGATCTCAAACATAAAATAAACAAAAACATTAAATGGTCGAAAAGATGTCAAGGAAATAGTTGTAAAAATGCAATAAAAACATTAAGCATCAATTATGTCTTTTTGCCATCATAGCGATCACTAAAAACATGATTAATATGGTGAACATATAATGGATATGCTCACGAATGCTTAATCCTGATTTTTGGCTTTCTGATGATAAATTAGAGCTTTTCTATTTTAGTTGTAAATTTTATTCTTTTAGTTTCAATAATTCATTTTCTTTTTATAAATTTAGCATTATCTTCGCCTCTTTTTATGCCCATTTTTATCTTTTTAAAATATTATTTTCTATTTCCTCTATTCTTTCTTGGCAAAGTTCTATCTATTCGCATAACTTTGTTTGAAATTCTTTTTCATTTTACAGATGTTAAAGATAATCATTTTATATCCTTTCTTGCTAGCATTTCAAGGATATTTCTCCTTGATCAGAACTCAATTAACAGCAACTTCTTCTCAATTTAGCCTTATTCATGAATGAATATTAGTCATTTTTAGCATTTTACTCAGTTCGACCTAAAGCCTCTCTCATTTTCTTTGTTGGAGAAAGAAGTTTATTTTTTGCAGTGCCTATTTGATAACGTTTTTCAGATGGTAATGAGTATAAACCTTCGTTTTTAAGTTTTTCTAATAGATTTTTATATGAATTTTCAAGGTTTCTCCTTAAGGTTTGCTATTTTTAAAGTTCAAGATAAAGGAGTTCTTTATCACTCAAATCATTTTTATTATTTGTTTTGTCATTACGTAAATTATCTCCAGTGATTTTCATATGATTTCCCTTCACAACTGTTCGTACCCAAGAGGCAGTTGTATCTCGAACACTTGTCTCTTTCTACTTCGTCTTTTCATGAGCTGATGAATCCAGATCAACAGAACTAACTTCCTACTTCTCCATCATTTTACCAGTATCCATCAAAACATATTTTATCTTTTTATGTTTTCCTACATCCAACGATCTACTTGAAAATTGATTTTGTTTGATGTCCATTTCTTCTTCAACTTAGGTTATAGGTTCAACTTACTACTGTTTTGGTTTCGGATTCATAAATTCACTCACAACTCTATAGACTGGTATTTGCTTATGGGGGTCTACATTCAATTTTTCTGGGACAGGCTTGAGTTGATACCCGTTTTTATTGACTGCAAAGTATAGGGAATTCATTAATATTATTGATGAAGGGCAATGAATAAAATTAATAATGTAAATTTTTGATAAAAGAATTAAAATTATAGCATAATGGCATATATGATAACAATTCTAACAATAATAAAACTTTTAGCCAACCATTAAGAATAACGTTTCAATTTATAAAATCTAAGTTAATGGAAATAACATAAGTTTAAAAATAACGGTTGTTTTAAATATGATGCATTAAATCAATTTTAGCGAGAATTAAAATAATATATGATGGGGATTTAGAGTTTAGATTATTATTAGCAAAATTTCATCCAAGAAATATTTATTAGATTTTATCAGATTTCATCGGATTGATTTTGCCGCCTATCCATTATTTGTCAGATTATAGATGACTGAGTATAATAATTACATAAAGTCAATGGATCAATTTATTCCAATTAACTTCTTCTCATCATATAACCCCTAAGAAATTGAAGATTTTGGCACCTCCTCTCTCTCTTCAGACGCCCATTTCAAGTTCTAATAGGATTTACGTTCATATTAATTACAATAATATGATTCAAACTCAACCAACTCACCAATTTCATCTTTTAAGGCAACCTCTTCTGAATACCATAATATGGTAAAGCAACTCATTATCTCAATAAAACGCATCATGACTAAATACATCAATTAAACTGGAAGCACTCAAACGACGAAAAGCATCATAAAAGATGTCTGGAATGTCTTTGTTTCCAACAAAAGATTCTCCAAAGATATATTGATGGCAATGTTCGATGAAGAGAAAAATTAAAAAATAATCAAAAAAGTTGGACTTGGCTTCTTGTTATAAAAATTTGGATAATCAGTTTATTCTGAAGCCATGAATGAGTTGAAAATAGAAATCCTTTTCAGAATGAGATAATCTAGTGTCAAATCTCATCTTTACGATAGAAGTATTTTGAAAAAGGAAAGGTTGTCTGCTTATATCTCATATTTCCTTGATTAAATGAAAATGGGTAAAATTAGTTCTCGATTCGGCAAGATCGCCTCGGAAAGGATAGAATAAATCTTAACAAAAAATAAATTATAGAATTAATTTATCGATTACTACCTGACATTATGAAGTGCTTGAGGACACTTCTAAAATAATCTCCGACTTGATATTTCCATTATCTTGTTTTCATACTCTTTTTAGAAATAAATTATTTAACCATTGCTACAAATAATGTTGGATTGCCATTTGATTCCTTATTATGTCTTGATAAATGAGTATTGCATTGATTAAATAGTTACTCAAATAGATGAGAAAGAATTATTAACTTAAAGAAAAGATAGAGCAGATCATGCATTTTATTATTGTTTAAATCTCTCAAAGAATAAAATATTTGCGATATTATATTGAAAGAAGAGAGGAATATGTCTTAGGAACGCTTATTTTTATTATGTTTATTTAAATAGACTATAAAAAAGAGCCTGTAACCGGAGTCGAACCGGTGACCTCTTGCTTACTAGGCAAGTGCTCTACCAACTAAGCTATACAGGCTTTCCAATTATAATAAACTTTTTACATACAAGCAATCATTCATTATTTCATTGTTTTTATCAATGAATTAGAATAAAGTTAGAAAAGAACCTAATACATTATAATAATAGTTTACCTCCTTTGATACTGATTTAAAGCAATTTGAAAATGATACTTTAAGAATGGACATATTTATCATTGTTACAAAACCTAATTATTTTGTGTTAATTTGACAATATTATCATTTATATCAATTAAGATCTGAAAATTCTTAAAATTCTTATTATTTGTATTTTTTACTTAAATTTGGATCATATTTATGAGATCTATTTATTTGTTTCTTCTTCCTCAAATATGTGTTAAAAATAGATAAATTGTAATAGATAGTAATGAACTTTATCATTCACTGAGCTTAGCTTTTGATTATTCTCCAGTGAATCCAATTTCTTGTTTACACATGGGGCAAGTTTTTTCATTGATTAACCATTCTTTAATGCAGTTGCAATGAAATAAATGTTTGCATTTAAGCAAATTAATTTACTATCCCTATTTAATATGTTCGTAACATATTGAGCACAATTCCTCTTCGTTTTTCTTAGTTGCTATTATCTTTGATAGTTGATTAATCTGCTCTTGATTGAGTCCTTTTGAAACTTTTCCAATATGCTATTCCAATTGCAATAACTCCTCGTAAGTCATATTGTCAGGATCAATTTAAACTCCTCCTTGATAATGCATGGCTATGATCATATTTCTTAACTCTTATTCATTAACCAATTGATATTACTAATCTAAATCAATTCCAATATACTTCTATCCATCCGATGAGCTCTGTATATTTATCGTCTTTCTCTAAGTTCCTAAATATAATTTTTTAGCTAATCTCTTTTTTTTAATAATTTGCGTGTTTCAATCTCTAATTTCTATCGTTCCATTATATAAGCCTGTAGTTATTGTTCCTTTTGCCTCAAATACTATATTATTGATTTTCTTACCATCAACTTCTCTTCTCTCTCTTTTTTTTGTTCTGCTCTCATTTATCGATGCTTTTGATGCAACTCCTTATATGCTGGAGTTGACATCAATGCAAGTTGGAATTGATATTCCATTGATTTGTGATAATTAGTTTTATCTAAATATTTAGAGGCTTACCTAGCAGATGATCCTAAAGAGATTCTTTCTTCAACAGAGGTGAACAATTATATTTGAGATCTAAGTTACATGGTTGGTACATTTTTCATTATCAAATTGCTTATAGGCAAGCTTTCGTACGTTAAATATCTTCTCTGACATAAGGTAATGTTTACATTTTTTAATAGTACTCTGTATTTTCTTTTAGGATTATGCCAGCATTTGAATTTATGGAATATATATATAATTCTTCTATCTTTTATATGCAATTGAAGTTATCTATTGGAATCAAAAATTAATTTGTCAGAAATTGATATTACTTTAAATATTTATTGAAAGCTTGTTTTTGTAGAAATGATAAAAACATAAATTATGGATTTTAAATACTGCTTTATTGCAAATCAACTAAATGGTTCATTTATTCATTAAATATGGGGTTGGGGTTGGGGTTGGGGTTGGGGTTGGGGTTGGGGTTGGGGTTGGGGTTGGGGTTGGGGTTGGGGTTGGGGTTGGGGTG
>Ga0302280_1002396_pt1 | contig 14386 bp, 12 predicted proteins | sample III_Fen_E1_1_FD_198771 | JGI IMG/M metagenome (GOLD analysis project Ga0302280, IMG submission 198771) | Peat permafrost microbial communities from Stordalen Mire near Abisko, Sweden - III_Fen_E1_1 | ecosystem: Environmental > Terrestrial > Soil > Wetlands > Permafrost | place: Sweden: Abisko...
AGCTGAAAAATATTATTTACTGGCAATTGAAAATAATATTTTTAATGCAATGGGTCATTTGGCTGATATGTACGAAAAACAACAAAGATTTGAAGAAGCGGAAAAATATTATTTGATGGCCATTGAATATCTAAATTATGATTATGTAAATAATTTAATAAATTTTTATAATCATAATAAAAGATATGATGATATATTGAATTTATATAATAAATATAGAGAAGCAAGAATAAATATAAATAATACTGTCAAAAAAATATTGGATAATAACATTGCAATAAACAATAAATCAAAATATATATTGCAACAATACTATTTTAATGATAAAGAAATTTTTATCACATATGAAAATAAATTGGAAATCTTCAAGTTCACAACAGAAATTCCTGTATTAGATATTTATGATGATGATAGATATGTAACTTTTAATATAGTAAAATGTGAAATTATGCCTTATAGAAAGTATATTAGAGTACCAAAATATATAATTATTGAAATTGTAAAGTATTTATTTAAAAATAATTGAAAAATGATCATCAAATAAACATTATAATATATAATTATTTATTAATGAATTTGCAGGATTTACCAAGAGATATAATATGTGAGATTTGCAAATATTTACACGATATTGATATTCGCAATGGAAAAATAAATAAATCAATATATGTGTTAAATATGGTGAATAAACAGATGTCAAGAAAAGTAACATATTATATGGCCAATAATTTAATATATAATTGTCATGATAATAATATATTTGTTGACATGATGTCATATGATCCTAATAAATATAAAACAACACACATAAAATATATTAAAAAAATAGTAGTTAATGACATGAAAACTTTACAATTTTTTGGAAATAATATAACAGAATTGTATATTTGTCATGGATTCAATAAATTTATTGGAAATTTGGATTTGCATAATTTAAAAAAAATATCATTTGGTCATATTTTTGATCAACCAATCAGCGAATCATTTGATGAAGTACATTGGAATTTACCCAATTTAGAAGAATTATCATTTGGTTATGCTTTTAATCACTCATTTTACAATTTAAATTTACAAAATTTGAGAGAATTATCATTTGGTCATCATTTTGATAAGAATTTTAGTTTTAATTGTCCAAATTTAAAGATATTATCTTTTGGTAGTAATTTTAGCAGATCGATTGCCCATTTAAAATTATTGAATCTTGAGAAATTATCATTTGGCACTGATTTTAATCAGTCAATTGAATGTTTGGAATTGCCAAATTTGAGAGAATTATTATTTGGCCATTCTTTTGATCACCCAATTGAAAATTTAAAGTCTCCCAAATTGGAAATTTTACAATTAGGCATTAATTTCACAAAACCAGTTAGCAATTTCAAATTCATAAATATAAAAAAACTCATATGGGAAACAGATAATTGTAATATTCTTGATGATTTTAATTGTTCAAATTTAAATGAAATATGTATAAGAAATACATCTCAAACATATGTATATGTAAGAGATAGACTTGCCAAAAAATATTCACATTGTAAAATAACAACATATAAATAAAAAGTATTTATACAAAAGAAAAGTTGTCCAATGCTTATTATACTGAATTTTTGGTGAAAAATTGTCCAATACTTATTGTACTGAATTTTTGGTGAAAAATTGTCCAATACTTATTGTACTGAATTTTTGGTACTGAATTTTTGGTACTGAATTTTTGGTGAAAAATTATCCAATACTTATTGTACTGAATTTTTGGTGAAAAATTGTCCAATACTTATTGTACTGAATTTTTGGTGAAAAATTGTCCAATACTTATTGTACTGAATTTTTGGTAAAAAATTGAAATATATACACAAAAATATCATCAATATATAAAAGAAATGTATATATAATGTCATTAAATACATTATCAAAAGATATAATATGTTTGATTTGTGAATACATACATAAAAGTGAATATAAGAAAACAACAATATATGCATTGAATTTGGTAAACAAAAACATATCTAGAAAAGTAACACAATATATGATTTGTAATTTCAATTATACTTTTTTGGCAAAGAACAAAATTTGTAATTTTAATAGATATAAGATTACACATTTCAAACACATAAAACAAGTTGCATTGAATGATATTTATTTTTTGAAATATTTTGAAAATGTTGATAACTTGACATATATGATTAAGAGCAATGGAAAAATAAAAATAACAGACAATATAAATAATATCGAAAAAATGGAAATTCGCACAATGAACAGAGGTCATATAAAAGATTTTAGATTAAATTTGAACAACTTGAAATCTTTGGAATTATCTGGGAATTTTAATGAATCGTTGGATGATTTGGATTGTCTAAATTTGGAATATTTATATTTATCAAATAGCAAATTCAACAAATCGATTGAGAAGATAAAATGTCCAAATTTGAAACAGTTACATTTAAGCTATCATTTTAATCAGCACATTGAAAAATTAAATTGTCCTGACTTGGAAGAATTGCATTGTTACATGGATTTCAACAAACCAATTGAAAAATTGAATTGTCCAAAATTAAAAGTATTGAAGTTGAGTTATGAATTCGCATATTCTTTACAAAATTTGAAGTGTCAAGAATTGGAAAAATTACATACTGGATATAAATGGAACCATCCAATTGAACAATTGGATTGCAAAAATTTAAAAGAGTTAACACTTAAGGTTTTCAATAATCCAATTGAAAAATTAAAATGTCCACAATTAGAGATGTTAGATTTGGGTGATAATTTTAATTATCCAATTGAGCAATTGGATTGTATAAATTTGAAGCGTTTATACATTGGAAGCAAATTTAATCATCCAATTGAAAATTTGTATTGTTTTGGTTTGGAAGAATTACATATTGGTTCTAAATTTGATCAACCCATTAATAATTTGAAAACTCAAAATCTTAAGGTACTAATAATGAGATATAATGCAAAATTCAATCATCCAATAGAATCTATGCATGTTGCAAATTTGGAGCGATTAGTTTTGAGCGAAAATTTTTGTCAAGATATTGAAAATATGAAATTTGATAATTTAAAATCATTATCATTAGGTACTACTTTTAATAAATCTATTGATAAACTATATGCTCCACTATTAGAAGAATTGATATTTAGTGCTGAATTCAATCAACCAATTGAAAATTTGATGTGTCCTAATTTAAGGCAATTATATTTTGGCAAATCTTTCAATCACCCAATTGAGAATCTAAAATGTTCAAACTTGAAGGAATTGCGTTTTAGTAATTCTTTTAATCAACCATTTGAACATATTGGATGTATTAATCTAGAAGTATTGAGTTTTGGCAAAAATTTCAATCATCCAATTGAAGGTTTGAAATGTCCAAAGTTAAAGCATTTGTATTTTCAAGATTATTTTAATCATCCAATTCAAAATATAAAATGTCCAAAATTAAAATACTTGCATTTTGGTGATTATTTCAATCACTCAATTGAGAATTTTGAATGTTTCAATCTCGAAGAGTTATATTTTGGCAAAAATTTCAATCAACCAATAAACAATATCAAATGTCCAAATTTAACATATTTGCAAATCAATATAGATTATGAGTATGAAATAAATATAATAAACTGCCTATGCTTAAAATTACTAAGAATCTCTCATAATAATAGATATAGACTAGGGGAACAAGAACGTGATGAATTATTATCTGAATGTAAAATGAAACATCAAAAATATGACATCATATTATATGGTTAATCATTGAAATATTCAGATTTATTTGTGAAAAAAAATGAAAATTTATATATTTTTGCAGCTATTCATTTAATATATGAAATAAATGAATAAATACATTGAAGAATCATTCATACAATTAATATTATTCAAAAAATGCAATAAATATATGAAACCAATTGATAGACACATTTATATGCACATTGCAACAAACGTTGGTAAACATAATTATTATGTGAATTTAATGCAAAAAAATAGATTGGCAATAATACATATTCCAAAAAAAGATCATACAGAACAAATATGTTTAGAGGCAATAAAATATTATGATGGATTACAATATATTGAAAATCCATCAGAACGAGTATGTCTCGAAGCAATCAAAATATCTAGTTATGCATTAAAATATATTAAAAACCCAACTGAACAAATGTGTCTTGAAGCAGTTAAAAGAAATGGTGATATATTGAATTGTATAAAAGATCCAACAGAAGAGATATGTCTAGAAGCTGTGAGACAAAATGGTCTTTCATTAAAATATGTAAAAGATCGAACTGAACAAATATGTTTAGAAGCGGTGAAACAAAATGGTTGTGCTTTAAAATATATAAAAAATCCAACTGAACAATTATGTTTTGAAGCAGTTAATGATACTGGTCATGCACTAAAATATGTCAACTTTCAAACAAGTCAATTATGTTTATTGGCTGTAAAACGTACTGGAGACATTTTATATCTTGTACAAAATCAAACAAATGAAATATGTTTAGAGGCTGTAAAAAAAAATGGTATGGCTTTAAAATATGTCAAAATTCAAACAGATGAAATATGTATTGAAGCAGTAAAACAAAATGGTATGGCTTTAAAATGTGTGAATTCTCAAACTGAACAAATTTGCTTGGAAGCTGTTAAACAAAATTTTGAAACGTTACAATATGTAAAATGTCAAACAGAACAAATGTGCATTGAAGCAATAAAACAACACCATCATGCATTAAAATATATCAAATGTCAAACAGAAAATATATGTATTATAGCTGTTAAACAAAATGGTGATATATTACATCAAATAAAAAATCAAACAGAACAAATATGTTTGGAAGCAGTTAAAAAAAATGGTATGGCATTAAAATATGTTAAATGCCAAACAAAAGAAATATGTTTGGAAGCAGTTAAACAAAATATTAATGCTCAAAAATATATTCAATGATGAAAAAAAATGAATTTTTTGAATAAATAATATTTGTTTATATGAATATACATAATATATTATGATTGGAACTTGCCCATAAACCACTATATGTGTAAATATTAATTTCATGGATTTGCAGCTAAAGCTCAGCTACCATTTCATGGATTTGCAGCTCTAAAGCTCAACTACCATTTCATGGATTTGCAGCTAAAGCTCAGCTACCATTTCATGGATTTGCAGCTCTAAAGCTCAGCTACCATTTCATGGATTTGCAGCTCTAAAGCTCAGCTACCATTATGTATACTTCAATATATATGTGACAAGTTTTTGCAATTCCCAAACATCAAAAATATAATGCAAGTAAATAAAAAATGCAACAAAATAAAAGTAAAAAATTTCAATGGATTGAAAGGTGAAATTACATAGAAACTGAATGATGATATTGTTAAAAAATTGAAAAAAAGAGTATTTGCAAGAACCATTAATTTAGAATCATAATAGAAAAATGATAAAAAGATCAATAATTTGTATTGATGATAAAAAAATATTATATTGTGATAACAGAGAATCTAAATTCAAAACATTATTTGTTGGTGAAAACATACAACAAATTGCACGTAGTGAAAATCATATGATGTTTACAAATGTAACAAAATCAGGCACTGAATTATTTGTTTTTGGTACATCTACAACAAAACCAGAATTATTGATGACAAGTGAAATCAAACAAATTGCATGTGGACAAAATCATTTTGTAATTTTAAAACATGGTGGAGAAGTATTGGTTTTTGGAGATAATGATAATTATCAATTGGGAATTCCAAAACTAAAAAGTTTGGATAAATCATACATTAATAAACTTTTATCACCATTTTCAGTAATGGTAGATCCAACAATAAAACAAATAGCATGTGGATATAATTTTTCTTTAATATTGAAGAATAATGGTGAATTGTTGGGTTTTGGTGCTAATACATTTAATCAACTAGCCATACCGAATTGTATTAAAATAAAAGTTCCAACAATAATAATGAATGATCCAAAAATAGAACAAATATATTGTGGTGGTTATCATTCAATTGTATTAAAAAGCAATGGTGAAATATATAGAACAGGATATTTGAATGATGCCAATGAACATTTTGAATTACTGAATGATTCTATACTATCATCTAAAAGTTCATCAGAAATAAACCAAATTTCATGTGGTGCTTTTCATACAATGATTTTAAAGAATGATGGTACATTAATAGTATCTGGTCACAATTATTTTGGGCAATTGGGATTGCGAGATTGTAGAACAGTAGTAGAACCAACTGTATTAATGATAAATGAAGACATAAAAGCAATATCATGTTACAATAATAATTCAATGATACTTTTTAAAAATGGAGAATTAATAGGATTTGGTGAAAATATTGATGGGCAATTGGGCAAATCTGTGGATAACTCTTTGAAACTTGCAACAAAAAGTAATGTATTTGAATCAATATTAATAATGAAGGATACAAATATTTCGATGTTGAATAATGTATGTGTCAAACAAAATTGGACATATAACAATCATATCTATTTTTCAGATGCATTCAAACAGAGAATATTATTGTTTGTGATGTATCTGAAGAGAAATCAAATGGAGACTAAAATGAAAATTCCAAAATTTGTATTGTTTGAGATTATCAAACGTATTATTTAATTTATACTCAAAAAGTAAATAAATATCTCCACAAAAGTTATGTCATATTATAAAAAATAATTATTTGTCATGACAATGTCCAAAAAAATAAAAATTTATGTGAAGCAATGAACTTGTCATGAGATTTTCACAATGTGAAATTATTGCAAAAAATTGAAAATGTGAATAATTGAATATCTCTTTATAAGTTTAAAATGCATCACTATCACATAAAAATTATATAATAAAAATGAATAATTGTATCAATTTTAAAAATGGATGCACTGGAAAAAGTATTAAATATAATGGTTATTGTTTCGCATGTTGCGCATGTGGTAATATGTATTGCAAAAATAATATTGAATTTGGTCACAAGTTATGTAAAGTACACGAGTGTGTAATTTTTGGATGTTTGAATAGAAATCAAAAAGGTTTGTGTAAAGGTAAAAAAGATATATGTTTAGAACATATTATATGTGTTATAACCAATGAATTTGGTAAATTTTGTGATCATTACTATTGTTCACTTGAAAGTTTTAAATCAAAATGCACTGAAAACAGTGATAGATGTTGGAAACATAGATGTTATATTTTAAATGAAGATGGCAAATTATGTAAAAATAATACACTTGACAAATGTATTAAAGCTAAACATATCAAATGGTCACCCGATAATCATATATATTTCCCAGATGATATAAAAAGTAATATTATGCAATTATTGTTGATTTTAAAAAGAAATCAAGATAAAATAAAAGTACTAAGATTTGTGATATATGAGATTATAAAATGCGTTGTTTGATTTATTCATAAAAAAGTTGAAATATAAAATAATTCAATGGTACATATTATTAAGACAATCAATAAATGCAAGTGATAAAACAAAATAATATATGTGATATTATTGATTGTGCATCAAATAAAACAGTACATAGCAATTATTGTATTGGACACAAATGTACAATATTAACTTGTAATAACAAAATATGGCATATGTATATTTATTGTAAAAAATGTATGTGCCAAAATACATATATAAATAAATGTCATAATTTAAGACCACCAAATAAAGATGAATGTGAAAAATGTGTGGTAACAAGTTATTATAAAAATCATAATTATATTGCACATAATGAATGTAAATATAATTTTTGTAAAAAACTCATAATGCCAAATAAATCATATTGTCACAAACATAATTGTTCGATTGATTCGTGTATTAATGTGATACCAATAGATGCAATAATCAATAACAATAACAAGCACAATACAAATCATTATTTTGCAGAATTTCATGATAGTACATGTTTTATGCATTGGAGACCAGAAAAACATCATGAGTATCCAAAACAATTTAAAAAAGATGTTTTTATGATATTATTGACATTAAAAAAAATAGAATTAGAACATACAAATAATAAAAATTGTTTTTGGAAAATTCCAAAATTTGTGAAATATGAGATATTCAAACAATTGATTTATGATAAAAAGATTGAAATATAAATACATTGTAATGTTTATTTAAATAATACATAAAATAAAATGAAACTTGTATTATTTGATATAGATGGAACTCTAACATTAAGTGGACAACAAATAAAACCAGAAATGGATGAAATATTATCCCAATTATATCAAAGACCAAATACAATACTAGGTTTGGTTGGTGGAAGTAACATTGAAAGAATAAAAATGCAAATGAAAAATTCCATGAAATATTTTAAGTATGTATTTGCAGAGTGTGGTAGTGTTGTATGTGTAGATGATAAATTAGTATGCGAAAAGAATATTCTGGATTATGTTGATAGAACATCTTTGAATGTTATCATTAAACAAGCACTGAGATTAATATCTGATATGCCAATTATGCATAGTGGATGTCAAATAGATTTTAGAAAAAGTATGATATATATTTCACCACCTGGAATGCAAGCTGTAGAATATGAAAGAAATATATTCATAGAGTTAGATAAAACATTAAATTTGAGAAAAAACTTTTTGGAAACATTAAAGAAATTTGATGAAAATAATTTGTTTGAAATGACTTTAGGTGGTGCTGTTGGTGTGGCTGTATATCCAGTTGGATGGAATAAAAATCAAGTTGTGGATTATTTGATAAATTCAGGTATACAATATCAAATTTATTATTTTGGAGATAAAACTGAACCAAATGGTAATGATTATCCAATATATATTAATCCATTGATTAATGGCTTTTCTGTTGAGAATTATGAAGATACAATGCTTCAAATACAATCATTATTTTTATGAAAGTGTGAAATATTTAATTTATTGAAAAAGTTGAATTGTGAACTACTTGTTATATACATTAAATTTGATTCATACCAAAAGTATATTATTAAAAATGATCCTATAAAAGCAATCCAACACATGTTGAATAATAAATTTTATGATGTATTTGATATACTCATGTATAAATATATCAATAATGATGATTATAACACAATAAATCCAAGAGAAGTTGAGATAATAAAATCTGATTATGTATGAGCAAATATTTATAGAATGATGTACGAAAGAGAAACAAAAAAAAGATAGGATGATAGATAATATGTATCGCACTATAATTTATTTATATGAAAAAAATGAAAAATGAATGAAAAGAAATAATCATAATAATATTGCAAATGAACATATGTGTGATAGTATAAACCAATCAAATTTACATCCAAAGATCAACTATTTTATGAACTTGGAACGTTTATCCAGAGATATGATACATGAAATTTGTAAATATTTAGATGTCACATCAACATGTAAATTTAATTTGACAAGTAAAGAATTATCAAGAAAAATAACATACTATATGATTTATAATTTGGTGTATAAATGTCGCAATAATAAAATGATAACAAATATGAAACGATCCAATAATAATAAATATAAAACAATACATTTGGAACATATCAAAAAAATAGAAATCGATTGTATGGATATTTTGAAATTTTTTGGCAATAATATAAAATATATATATTTTGATGGTACTTTTTATAAAGATATTGATAAATATGATTTTAGTGTATATCCAAATTTAGAAAAAATATCATTTGGTGAACAATTTAGTGGACCAATAGAAAATATAAAATTTCCAAATTTGGAAGAATTATCATTTGGTGAATATTTTAATCATCCAATAGAAAAATTACATTGTCCAAATTTAAAGAAACTATCATTTGGTAAATCTTTTAATCATCCAATAGAAAATTTACATTGTCCAAATTTGGAAGAATTATCATTTGGTAAATATTTTGATAATCCGATGGAAAAATTGCATTGTCCAAATTTAAAAAAAATAAAATTTGGATTTAAATTTTCACATACAATAACAAATTTTCATTGTCCAAATTTAAAAGAACTTCACATGCATATGAGACAAGTTGAACCAATGAATTTGAAAATGAAAAATGATATTGAACTAAAAATTTATTATTTGTATAATCAAAATGAAAGAGATTGTCAAAATAATAAAGAACTGTTGATGAAAAAATATCCAAATTATAAAATTTCTATGTATAAATGGTAAGATAAATAATTGAAAAATAGATGTTATGTAACAATCATAATAATATAATCAATAAATCAATTATATTCACATGAACTTTGAATGTTTATCGAGAGATATGATATATGAAATTTGCAAACATATGAATAATGAATCAATATTAGCATTAAATTTGACAACAAAAGAATTATCAAGAAAAGTAACATATTATATGGTTCATAATTTGACATACATGTGTAATAAAAAGATGTTGACACAAATACATCGTAATCATAATAAGTATAAAGTGACTCATTTACAATATATCAACAAAGTCAAAACTGGAAAAATCAAATTATTAAAAATATTTGGATCAAAACTGAAAAAAATACAATTTGATGATACTTTTAATGGTAAAATAAATCATACTTTTTGGAATTTTCCAGATTTGGAAGAATTGGTATTTGGCAAACATTTCAATTATTCGATAGAAAAATTGCAAGTACCAAATTTAAAGAAATTGTCATTTGGTGAATATTTCAGTCAATCAATTGAAAAACTACAATGCCCAAATTTAGAAGAATTGTCATTGGGTCACTATTTTAATAGATCAATAGAACATTTTTATTGTCCTAATCTAAAAAAATTAAAATGTGGCGTGTGTAAATGTTCATTGGATAAATTAGAATTACCAAATTTAAATGAATTGCATCTACATATGTATTATAATGAATATTTCAAAGAATTAAAATTGCCAAAATACATTGATGTTAAAATATATTATTATGATGAATCACTTATATATGAATGTAGAAAAATAGTTGAATCGCTCATAGAAAAGTTTCCAGATTATAACTTTTCGATGTATGAACATTATTATTAATGAAAATAATTGAAAAAGAAATATTGAATAATTGTCATTAATAATAATGTAGTCAACTAAATGAATCTAGAATATTTGCCAAAAGACATAATATATGAAATTTGCAAATTCATAGGCAATGAATCAATATTTGCATTCAATATGGTGAGTAAAGAATTATCAAGAAAAGTAACATATTATATGGTTCATAATTTTACATATGTTTGCAATTATAAAATGTTGGTGGATATATTTCTTGCAATGACCTCTGGCATATCCCTTGTGGCGGCCTCTGGCATATCCCTTGTGGCGGCCTCTGGCATATCCCTTGTGGTGGCCTCTGGTATGTACACAGGAAATTATGAGAAATACAAAATTACTTACTTGAACATTATCAATAAAATAAAAGTAAGTGATTTAAATGTTATAAAATTATTTGAATCAACCATAAAAAAACTATCTTTTGATGATACTTTTAATCAACCAATTGATGGTTTGCACTATAATATATATTCTAATTTAGAAGAATTATCATTTGGTAGATTATTTAATCAACCAATAGAACATAATAAATTTGCTTTTTTGAATTTAAAAAAATTATCATTTGGTGCAGATTTTAATTATGCAATAGAAGATTTGGAATGTCCCAAACTGGAAAAATTATCATTTGGTGATTGTTTTTGTAGTTCAATCGAAAATTTAAAGTGTCCAAATTTAAAAGAGTTGGTGTTGGGTTTTAATTTTAATAGATCAATAGAAAATTTTGAATGTGTGAATTTAGAAAAATTATTATTTCTTGGTAATAACTTTAATCAACCCATTGAAAATATGAATTGTCCAAATTTAAAAGTATTATCATTGGGAGATAATTTTAAGCATCCAATAGAAAAATTAAAGTGTCCAAATCTAAAAATATTATCACTTGGTATGTTTTTTAATAAATCAATTGAAAATTTACATGTTCCACAATTAGAAGTATTAATTTGCAAAATATCATTTAAACAATCATTGACAAAAATGATATGTCCAAATTTAAAAGAGTTGCATTTAAATATACATAATAATGATACAATGGAAAATCTACAATTTCCAAATGGAGTAAAAGTATATATTCATTATCATTATTATTATGAATATGAAACATGTAGTGATACAGTTCAGTCTCTCATCAAAAAATATCCATATTATGAAGTTTCAATGATTCAATCTGATTTTTTCCAAACAGTTCATTTTTGAGAGTTTATTTTATTATAAAAAAATTGAAAAATGAATATCAAGTAATTATTAAAACATATTATGGATATCACTATATGTTGATTTTTGAATGTTTATCAAAAGATATAATATATCAAATTTGTGAAAATCTCAACAAAAAGTCAATATGTGAATTGAATCTCACAAATAAGAATATATCAAGAAAAGTAACATATTATATGGTCAATAATTTAACATATAAATGTTATGCTACTGAAATGATGGTCAATGAAAAATATAAAGAAACTCATCTAAAATGGATTAAAAAGGTTAAAATATATGACATGAAATATTTGGAATTGTTCAAAAATAATTTGATAAATATATCATTTGTTAATACATTTGATGAACCACTTGATAGTATTGAATTATCATATTTTTCAAATTTAAAAATATTATCATTTGGTAAATTTTTTAATCAACCAATCGAACATATTTATTTTCCAAATTTACAACAATTATCATTTGGTAGTTGTTTTAATAAACCAATTGAAAAATTATATGCTCCAAATTTACAACGATTATTATTTGGTAGTTGTTTTAATAAACCAATTGAAAGATTAAGCACACCAAAATTACAACAATTATCATTTGGTGCTTGTTTTGATAATCCAATTGAAAAATTGAATACACCAAATTTGCAAGAAATATTTTTTGGTGATGGTTTAGTGTATTCAATTGATAATTTACAATATACATATCTTAAAAAAATATATTTACATTTTAACTATAAATACATTGAAAATTTAAAAATTCAACATTTACATGAATTGTGCATTTACCACAATGATCTGACTTATGAAAATGAATGTAATGATTTGATGAATACTCTTATAAAAAAATATCCAAATTGGAAAATTTCAATGTTGCACAATACCAAAAATATAAAAAATACTTTGATGTTTTTTACATTAAACCAATAGGTATTATCACAAAACAATCAAGTAATTTTCCATTTCAATCTAATATTGTCGTTTAACTTCTTATATTGGAAACCTTTTTGTTTATTTGTTGATGTTGACAATACATAATTACTACATCTTTCTGCCAAAACAGAAGCAATATCATAATTTCCCTTTCTACACGCTTTTCTAAATCCCCAATCATCATGCATTCTAATATTTACATCATAATTATCCAATAAATATAACAAGGTATAAACATCATTTCTTATGCATGATCTTGCAAATCCCATGATAACTGCTTTGTCAGATATTATATGATTTGTTTGTTTTAAGTGATCCAATAATTTATGATTATTGCATCCAATGAAATTTTCGCACAATGTATCAAAAAGTAAATGCATTTTGTCAGTATCTTCTATAATTATATCATATAAATTTTGTGCGGTGTGTATATTACCGGACATACACGATAAATTGAATAAATGGAACAAATATTCTTCTGGCAATGTTTTTATTTCATCATTATATAACTCCATAATATCATTATTACAAGTCACTATCCCAACACTACACATTTCATGTATACATTTATTATCATTCATATTATTTATTTGCTTTAATTCTTTTGTTAACTCAATATACTTTTTATCTATACATGACAACATTAATAAATATTTCTTATCTTTTTTATATTTTCTTTTTTTTAATTTATGTGTTTCGATTTTTGCAGAAATTACTGTCCAACATCCAACTATTGCAGTAATTGGAATAATGATTGGAGATAATATAATACACATACAAGTCAGTATTGGATATGATTTGGCAAAATTTTTAATTAGTGTACAAGGTGAATCAAAAGTAATATCTCGTTTGTAATCTAAAAATAATCTATTTATATTGAGCGTTTGTTTATTGTATACAGAATCCATCAAATCATCATGCAATTCCATATACAATTTATATTTATTTGTATTATGTATTCTTCTGTTAAACAATTTACATACTTTTGCAAAATTTAAACAATCTTTTGCCGATATGTAATCTGTTAATAGATTTACAAATACATTACTGAATATTATGTTATTATACATCTATATATTCTATTGGTAACATAAGATAATACAATCACATTTTTAATCAACTTTTTGTAAAAAAATTGTCTAACACTTGTTGACTGATTTTGTAAAAAAATTGTCTAACACTTGTTGACTGATTTTTGTAAAAAAATTGTCTAACACTTGTTGACTGATTTTTGTAAAAAAATTGTCTAACACTTGTTGA
>Ga0302280_1002398_pt1 | contig 14383 bp, 14 predicted proteins | sample III_Fen_E1_1_FD_198771 | JGI IMG/M metagenome (GOLD analysis project Ga0302280, IMG submission 198771) | Peat permafrost microbial communities from Stordalen Mire near Abisko, Sweden - III_Fen_E1_1 | ecosystem: Environmental > Terrestrial > Soil > Wetlands > Permafrost | place: Sweden: Abisko...
TCTCACTTTGAGAACTGTATATAGTCTTATTAGGGTCTACTAAAGTATATACAGATTTGACTGGTAAGTTACTATAGACTTTTGTGTCATTGGACCACAGTGGCAATTCGGTCAACGAAGTACAATCGGAACACCAGACTTCCGTAACATTGGGCCACAGTGGTAATTCGGTCAATGAAGTACAACCGTAACAATAGACTTTATTGACATTGGGCCACGGTGGTAATTCAGTCAATGAAGTACAATTTGTACACCAGACTTCCGTAACATTGGACCACAGTAGTAATTCGGTCAATGAAGGACAATTGGCACAATCAACTTCCGTAACATTGGACCACAGTGGTAATTCGGTCAATAAAGGACATTTGTAACAATAGACTTCCCTAACATTAGGCCACAGTGGCAATTCGGTCAATAAAGGACAACCGGAACACGAGACCATCGTAACATTTGACCACAGTGGCAATTCGGTCAACGAAGTACATTCGGCACAATAGACTTCCGTAACATTAGGCCACAGTGGCAATTCGGTCAATGAAGGACAATTGTTACACCAGACTTCCCTGACATTGGGCCACAGTGGCAATTCGGTCAATGAAGGACAATTGTTACACCAGACTTTATTGACATTAGGCCACAGTGGCAATTCGATCAATAAAGTACAATTGTTACAATCAACTATCGTGACATTGGGCCACAGTGGTAATTCGGTCAATGAAGTACATTTGTAACAAAATACTTTATTTACATTGGGCCATAGTGGTAATTTGATTAATGAAGTGCAATTGGTACAATCAACCATCGTAACATTAGGCCACAGTGGCAATTCAGTCAATGAAGAACAACCGGAACACCAGACTTCCGTAACATTGGACCACAGTGGCAATTCAGTCAATGAAGAACAACCGGAACAACAGACCACCGTAACATTGGGCCATAGTGGCAATTGGGTCAATGAAGTACAATCGGAACAATTAACAATAGTTGCGTCTCCAATGTCTACGTGGTCAATTCGTCCGTTTCTAATACTTGTATTTTTGACCACGAACTTGATAGGTTCCATCTTTACCAGCTATTTTTTTGTATTTCTATGGTCATAATTTTTTTAATTTTTCAATGGACGTGCTCTAGATTCTTTTTCAGGTGGTTTTGATTCTCTTTCGTATGCTCCTTGAATGATGTTTTTGTAATGTTCTTTTGGTATAGATCTTAATACTTTCTTTATATTTTCTCGAATTTCTTCATATCGAAGACCTTCTAATTTTCGTAATCTTGCTTTAAGCATACTGAACCAATTTTCTATACTATTTGTAAAATGTTGATATGGTATTGTGTATAGCAATTTATTGTCTTTGTTTATGAGTTTCTTTATTTTGTCATTTCGATGAGAACTTGCATTATCTAGAATTATAAGTTTATTCTTAAATTTATTTGTTATGTGTTCTTCTAGAAATTCTACTAAACGATTGCTGTCTATACCACTCTTTTCGTATAATTTCCATCCTAAAACTCCTTCTGAACATATTGAAAAGATACCTGTATATTTTTTGAAGACTTCCTGAGACTGTGTTTTTATAGTACATCTTTTTCCTAATTCACTATAACAATGATGTCTTTTTTCAAGGGATTTTATACTTGTTTCATCAATACATATTATGTCCTCTAATTTGTATTTATTGACTTCTTTATAGAATTTATTTAGTTGATCTTTTACATCAATGTCTTTTCCAAATCTCTTGTTTGGTACATGCAATAAATGTGTTATTTTTAGAGTTACGTTGTTATCTTTTACTACTTGAGTTAAATGTCTTTCAGATAATTCTAAATCCTGAAATTGTCTTTGTAATTTTATAAGTAGATCTTCCATTGTTATTGTCTTATTTGTCTTGAGTTCTGAGAGAATAAACTTAACATGCTCTCGTGAAACTTTATAAGCCACTGGAGTTCTATTATATCTTTTTATAGAACCATTATCTTCATATTTTGCAACCCATCTCATCAAAGATCTAGCGGAACAATTAAATATCTCGCAAATTTCTAGTTGGTTCTTATCAGAAGTAAGATAATATTCAACTGCAGAAATTTTGAAATCCTCACTCTTGTGGGTCATTTTTATAATTTGCAATATGTTTTTTTGCTTCTTGATGCCTAGTAAATAAAATTTGAGTAAAAGTACCAAAATCACATTTTTCACAGTAATATGTAAATTCTTTTTTCCTTTGATCAGGACCAGAATGTTTAGTTAAAATATGTACAGTCATATTAGTTAAATTATTAGATTCAAATGGACATAATTTACATTTAGGTTCTAGGACTTTATCAGATCTGGGTTGTCTATTTATATTTTGGTGTTTTTTTGAAGAAGTGTGTTGTTTCCAATGCGATTCATAAATACAAGCATAATCACATTTATCACAATGAAATTCTTTTTTCTGAACTGTTGTCATTTATATCTATCTTATAAAATTATAACTTTAAATTAACTTCGGTAATTTTACTTTTATTTTGTATTTTTTTCAATAAATGGCTTATGTATTAGAAGTACAACGATTTGTTCAAGAACCATTAAATGAAAAAGGTTTTTATCATGTAGGGTATATGAATAAAATATTTAAGACTAAACAACAAGCTTGTGATTTTTATGATGTAAATAATCCAAATATGCGTTCTCTAAATGCTCATAATACTTGGTATTCTGACTGGGATCCAAATACTAAACTAAGATATACTGTTAGAAAATTCAATTGCGAACATTTATCAATACCTTCATGGTAATAAACTAACGTTTGAAATTAAAAAATTAAATGCGTTAGTTTCAAAAATAAAATCTATTAATATAGTATAAGAATGAAGAAACAGAAACAGAAACAAAGACCTCCTGATGCTAGAGATATTTCGGAGAAACATATTATGGTTACTACGAAGATTGATCTCCCAAGTATTTTAGGTTATAATTCCAATGACATAAATGATTTGAGTCAACAAGAAAAAAACTCTAGAATACAAGACGCTGTTAAAAGAGTTAATCATATTGTATTTCATACCACACATTTTATGGAATTATATCTTTTACATCTATTTCACAACAAAGAACCTAAGCCAGATATTACGTTGGATTTTATAGGTCTTTGTATGAGAACCGTGGCTCATATGCCTAGTCAATCTGGTAGAAGACCAAGCCAAAAAACTCTAGATACTTTGAAAGTTCTAAAAAGTTTTTATGTAGAACATTATGAATCAATGTTAGGCCCTGAACCACAAAAAGTAGATTTATTGCATATAGGAGATATCCTCCAATATGAAGAAATTGATATTCTAAAAAATATTAAGAATAATATTTGGATGCATTTTACTGATTATTGCAAAGAATGGGTCAATAAAGAATTTGAACTCAAATTAAAACTTGCTGAAATTGATACTCAAGATTTAACAGAAGAACAAAAAAAATTAACTAAACGAAATTTATCAATTCAAATGAGACTAGTTAAAGAAGACTTGTTAAGTTCGAGTGGTTCTATTTATAGTTCTGATATTAAATATCATCAATGGTTAAATGATAATAAACCACATATAGTATCCAAAACTATTTTTAATGAAGAATCAGAGAAAAATCATATTCATTATGATATTAAAGCAAATACATTGGACTACTTATTTAGTTTTTTTTATGTCGTCAATAAATTGAGAATTTGGGGTAGAAATATTCAATGCATACCAATTAGAAGTTCATTTACTCCAAAATATATTACTCTTGATACTGCTTCTGTTATAATGCTAATGGTTGATAAAGATTCTATCAAATATCGTAGAAAAGTTAAAGAATCAAGAGATATTATATGGTTAACATTTTTCAATTTAGAACATAAAGTATTCAAAAGAAAGGATTACAACTTTTTCTCAATGATTAAAACAGATGGTATAGGTGCATCTATTATACTTTATCGATCTGATAAAAATCAAGACAAACTACCAAAAGATGTCGAAATTAATAAAGAATGTTATGTAGATGAAATGAGAGTTGAAGATATCAGTGATGTGAAAATAGTAGGTATTGATGTTGGAAAAGATGATTTACTTCATTGTACAGATGGTTCTAAGTTTTTCCGTTATACAGCAAATCAAAGACGTCTTGAAACTCGAAAGAAAAAATATATGAAAATTAACGATCGTCTTAAAAAAGAAACTCAGATTGAAGGATTAAATGTCAAAGAATGGGAAACTAACTTATCTGTTGAATCTAGATATACAATGGATTTTGAAGGATTTAAGAACTATTTGAAAGTCAAATTACCATTATATTCCAAATTAGAAGAATACTATTACGAACCATTAAGACGTAAATTACGTTGGAATACATATATAAATACTCAAAAATCTGAGGCTAAAATGATAAATAATTTTAAGTCAAAATTTGGATCAGATGCTATTATAGCAATAGGAGATTTTGACCAAGGAAGTTATCATATGAAATACAAAGAACCTACTAAAGGCAAAGGTCTTCGTAAAGTATTACGTCAAGCTGGATTTCAGGTTCTGTTAGTAGATGAATTTCGAACAAGTTGTAAATGCCATAATTGTCATTATGACACAGAGAAATTTTTATATCGAGAAAATCACAAACCTCAAACAAAATATCAAAAAGAAAATAAAACTTACCAAGAAATCGTACAAGTCCATGGGCTCCTCAGATGCTCTTCTGCAAACGGGTGTGGCAGTCTATGGAATCGCGATGTAAATGGTTGTTTAAATATTAGAATGTTAGGTGTAGATGCTCTGAGCGGTAAAGAGAGACATAAGACATTTCAAAGAGAAAAACAACAACCATTAACAAGAATTCATGTGAATTAAACGATTCACTATACCCATATTTTTGCACTCTTTATTTTTTTGACGTCCCAAGTCGGCGTTTTAAATCTCTAAAGGTGTAAAATCGTGTCGTGGTTACGCAAACTAAACCAGAGAATTAACTTGTCTCTAAATCTGTCAACCCTTAGACAGCATTTTATTTTATTGATACTAGGTAAATGAGCGGATGCGGTAGCTGTTCACAACGATCTTTTGGCAAAAGAGGCAATCCAATGGCACGGAAAGCCATGCGTTTGATGAGGTCAGAGGGCATTCCTTTGAAAGAGGCCTGGGCTCAAGTTAAGTCTGGCAAAGGCAGTAAACGTCGAAGCAAACGTTCCAAACGAAGCCGCCGAAGCAGAAAGGGAAGTCGCCGAAGCAAACGTTCAAGACGAGGAAGCCGCAGAGGCAGAAAAAGCAGACGTTTTGGTCTGGTAGCAGGTCCAGGTTTCAAGGGTCAAACCTCTTACGCAAACGCCTATTCACCGTACTTCGGCAGCAGGGAGCCGTTCGTAGCTGCCAGTGAATGGTGGGCCCCAGTAGTTGGGGGTGTTCCTCAATATCCCGGTCTTGCAAAGTCTGCTGGACCGATGAAAGGTCCGGGCAACTAGACGCCAATTTCAAAAATTTTAGTAGCTTAGCCTGGGACCAACCACCAACCCAAAACGTAGTCAAAATGAACCGACAGGTCATTTTGAATATGCTTAAGATAAGGAGATATGTAGTAGAGGACGAAGAGGAGTTCATCCATTCACAGGACGAAGAATATCTGACCCATAAGATAGGTGACGAGACCTGTAGGATATTTGTGTTTTTCCCTAAAATCAGTACTAAGGTAGGGGTGTTTACGATCAGGCAGTACATCAAGGAGATGCAGGAGAACGAGGTCAAACAAGCTATAGTCGTTGTCAAGGATGCCATCACTGCATTTGCGAAGCAGGTGTTCATTGAAGCAAAGCCGTTGGTGATTGAGTGTTTTAAGGAGAACGAGCTTCTGGTCGACAAACTGATGCACGTACTGGTACCGAAGCACGAACTACTGGAAGAAGATGAAAAGCGAGAACTGCTAAAGATCTACAAACTGAAGGAGGGTCAATTGCCTAAGATGCTCACCAGTGATCCAATAGCCAAGTACTTTGGTGCCAAAAAGGGTCAGGTCTTCAAAATAACGAGACCATCTGAAAGTAGTGGTGACTACATCTACTACCGGATAGTAATTTAATTCTTTTGACTGATAAAAGGATGAAGGCGACCATAGCAATGGTGGTAAGCATTTTGGCTGTTTTGGCTGCAGTAATGATAGTTCAGAGTTCACAAAAAGAAGGTTTCGACGGCGCTGGTCTTGTACTCAACAGACCCCCAGAGTGGTTCCATAAGATAGCCTATAACCCCAATGATTGGATAGTGAGTTACAACCCCGATCAGCTAAGTAGTCCCGAGTGTATGCACTACAGAGGAGATAGTAGCGAGCTCAATTACCTGAGTTCTGCCTATAGGTTCTGGCGGCAGTGAGTGGTTCTATTAGAAGTCGTCGTCAAGTACAAGTGCTCCGATCTTGTTTTTGGCCAGAAAGTTTGTCAACTGGATCCTCTCGGAGGTCTGAATGCTATCGATTTTCTTGAGGCCTTCAGGATACAAAGTGAACTCCTGGCTCATTACAACGAAGAACGGGACAAACTCATTGATGGTCTTTTTGAAGTCGTTCTTCTCGATTAGTTCTTGATGAATGATCTTACAATTGTGTTTAGACATAATTTCAGCTACAACTGGTTTGATTCTTCTACAAGGGGCACACCAGGTAGCTGTATACGAGTACAACTGGGTGTGTTTGTCTACTTCATAGACTGTCAGGTTGACGATCGACTTTTCGGAATCGTTCTGCATTTTGGCTGGTTGATCCTTTTTATACCCTGAGCTATTAATTTTTTTGGTTGAGGACGTTGTCAGGTTTGTCGGGTTTACTAGACTTCGTGACCAGTGCCAAATGGCCTACGGCCCCACTGGCACACCGCCGACAAACCCTTTTTGAAGGACCAATTCGCAAAAAGTCCACGAAAAAAGGGTTTGTCGGCGGTGTGCCAGTGGGGCCGTAGGCCATTTGGCACTGGTCACTAATACTTACAAGCCACTGAGACCAGACAAATCTCTACATCAATTGGCTTAAAGACTAAAATGCATGGTAATTAAATGGATGGAGTTAGCATCACAGACCTAATTTGGGACAGTTCTCGTTTCGTACTTGACCTCAAGGAGTCAAGGACGTCGTTGGTACTTTCGACAGAAAAGAATGAGTTTTCTGACAAAATACCAAGGCCTTCGAAGGCGTTGGTCGACATAAGACAGTACAAACAACTACTCGAGATTAAGGAGAAGATCCCGAACTGTTCTCACTGGGATAAATGGTCCAGACTTATTAACCCTTATGACAAAGTCCAGAACCTAGCAAAAAATAAGAACGCAAAGGACTATTACAAGTACTTTGAATTACTGAAGTACTTTAATCTGACCCCGGCATTATTGGAAAATGGCACAAGTGCCCACATTGGAGAGTCGTCCCTGAACTCTGTCAAGGCGTTAACCTACTTTTTGCCGAAGACTAATTGGTATGCCAGTGTCGAGAAAATGGAAGGACCGGACCCCAAAAGGTCTCAAAGTGATCTAACGTTAATAGACACAGAAACTGCCAAGGACGACAAAGGATACTCGAGGGTGGTCCTATTCGACCAGGACCTAAACATGGTCGAAAACCTCAAAAACTTCAGGGAATCAATCGGGAAAGTAGATACAGTGATCGGAGATTGTACCACAGACACTGACCACGATCCAACCAATCAAGAACAACTGGTGTTCTACTCCCTGTTCGCTCAGGTAGTTACCGCACTACATATGCAATCGGAAGAAGGTAATCTGGTGGTCAAGATCTTCGATACCATAACGAGACCGACCTGTCAACTGATCTACTACCTAAGTGGGTTTTATGAACATGTCAGCGTAATCAAACCGAGAACGTCGAGATATACCAATTCAGAAAAGTTCATTGTCGCCAGAAAATTCAAGGGTGCAAATGCGGAAATCGCCGTCCTGGACGACATACTAAACAACTGGAAACCTGAGCAGTACTTCAGGATATTTGGACTGGATATCCCCGACGAACTAGAAAAACAGTTCCTGGGATACAACAAGACACTGATTGAGAACCAGTACAACTATATCGAAAAGACCATCAGATGCAACTACAACGAGGACGAGATACCGTCCAAGCAACTAGAGGCCTTCCAAAACCAGAACGCCCTCTTGTTTTGCAGTAACTTCGGGATCGCAGTGGGTCTAACGGACTCCGATATATCAGTCTGCAAACACGTCAAACGCAAAAAGATCCAAATAGGCGTTCTGAAGGGTACTATGTTGTGTGAAAAGTGCTTTATGTTTCTACTGGCTAAACCTTAGTGGTTCAGGCCTTTGTTTCTTGTTTGGGTTCGACCTTGCCCTCTTTTTCTTTGTTCCAATTTTTGGCGCATTCCTTTAAGGCGTCGGGGTTTGAAATACCCGGGTGATCCTTCTTGACCTTGACCATTTCGTCCTTCACGAACTTGTTGTAATTGCTCGGTTCCCTAGGGGCTCGAGGAGGCGCATTGATCTTTTTGAACTTCTTCTCGAGTGCCTTCATTGATTCGTCCAGTTGCTCCTTCGTTACATAATTTGTGGTCGACATTTGATATTTGAAAACCAAATTTTATGGGGTTTTAAACGACTCTCACTGGGCTAGAGTCAGGTTGGCGTCATATTCTCCATCACCTGAGAATACTCCTTTCGTATGTCCATTACACCTTCTCTCTTAGGTATGTTGGTGAGCCAAAACATTCTCCAGAATGACCCTTCGGTACCTCTGCTCTTTTTTGGGGCCTTCAGTGCAATGTTCTTGATGTCAATTTTGGTATCTTTGTCGTTATCGTTGTCATTATCGTTTGTGTTATCGTTTGCGTATTGGGATTTCGAGTCCATCTTTAATTACTACAACTAGAATATTCCTGGGTCTGAGAACCCGTTAGGATTGGCTGTAGTCCAAGAAATCGAAGATATCCCTGATAGTTTCTATAGGTTTCCCTATCTTTTCGACTATCACATCTTCGTCGACTTCCAGATCAGTATCCTTAATGAACAGCCCGTACGGACTGAGTCGGTAGCCCATCTTGATAGCCTGTATCTTGATCTTCTTCTGAACATTTATTTGGGCCGATCTGGCGAAGTAAGGGAAACAGAACTGGCACCCACTGTAGCCATATATCTCGATCTTTGTCTTGATTTCCTTCCCCACTTTGAACCACATCTTGATGGTTGTGGCGGCGTTTCTGGATGGAGTCTCGACAACAGAGTCCAATTCAACAGGTAAATCTCCTATATCAGTCACAATGGACAGCTGATCTAGGACATTTACTAGAATCTCGTAGAGAGTATCCTCCTCGTCTGCGACTACCACATAGTCAATATCGCCAATTTCGAGTTCTTTCCTGGCATAACTTCCGGCAATTTTGTGTCTAACTTCAGAAGTAGTTTGTATGGCCACGATGGCGTTGTTCACGGCCTTGGTAATGATATCCCTCCACTTAGTGGCTTCGTCTCTTGACATCTTAACTAGACGAACGGTGCCTTCAAAGTACTTGGTGAGCGGCCCCTGTAGTCCTTTTCTGAAACTGTCAAGTTTGTCCTTCAATTGGTCTACTGACGTGAACCCCATTCCAACCAATTCTTTAACGCCGGAATCACCTATGCCAATACCCAGTCCAAGTAGAACGCTCAGATTTTTGAAGGCCTCTAACGACGCCGAATCTGCCACTCCGTCCTTGATAGTTACCCCATTGTATGGCTCCTTATTTTCGAGGGTTACTGATCCTTTGACAAGTAGTTCCTTCATGACAGCCATGGGTTTTTTGGTCAATTGGTCCAGTTCCTTGACGAATTCCTGGATGTCCAAACTGGCATCCACATCCTTCACCGTAGCAATGGCATTTTTGTAGGTATCCTGTCGTTTTCTGTTGACTATACCTGAATTCCCGTTGAATTTGATCAAATCCAGTATAGTCTCATAGGTCAGTATAAGGTGAGTCCTAAACAATAAAGTATCGTCGTACATGTTAGTTAGTCGTTTGCGCGGATTGCTAAGGTAATTGATTTTTAATTTTTGCCGAGTGCTCAGACCGGTAGGTGTTTGTACTATAGCCTTTGTGGCCTCACCTGAGTCGCTGGTCCGGCGAAATTTACGCGGGGTTCGGCCATTAATCAATTGATTAATGCTAGACATGCTCTTAAAATTTTGAAAGTTCTATAGGAAAGTAGTGGTTTGTGTAGGAGGTCTAGTTAGACCCAACTACTTGGGTGGAGGGTCCGGTGAAATTTACGCGGACCTCCTCCATTAATCAATTGATTAATGGAGGAGGTCCGCGTAAATTTCTGAGAGGTTCCTAGGAAAAGCACTGGAAGTGTCCGGCGCAATTGTACCTGTAGTGCCGTAGGCCGGTTGTACTATCGGACGCCCTCGGCAAAAACGCGAACCAAAAAATTTAGGATGGGTCATTAATCACTTTTCAGATCTGCGACGTCCGCGTAAATTTCCGGACCACCGCCCACAGTAATTGGGCCTCTAACTAGGCCTCCTACATACGACTACTTTCCTACCCTCGCTTCGCCTAGAACTTTTCAAAATTTAAAGAGCATGTCCACCATTAATCAATTGATTAATGGCCGAGGTCCGCGTAAATTTCGCCGGACCCTCCGCCCAAGTAGTTGGGTCTAACTAGACCTCCTATATGGGACTACTTTCTATAGAACTTTTCAAAATTTAAAGAGCATGTCTAGCATTAATCAATTGATTAACGGGCGACACGCGCGAATTTTGCCGGACCTTTCAGTACGCAAATGCCGTCAAGACATTGCGCACCCCTCCGCGATGGACCCTCCGACCCAGAATTTGTGACGAGGGGGGGGGTCGCAGGCTGGGGCGTAAATCCACCTGTGCAAGTGGACCGTAGGCCTTTTTGCACTGATCAGTAACCCTGACAAACTGCGCCACATATACGCCAATCAACGAACGCCCTTTCGACCCGGTTTACACCAATTTTTAACCACCTTGGCGTAGTCACCCACTATATCGTGTATATTTTCAGTTTCGGTGTCATCAGAATCATCAGAGTCATGTACTTGAGAGTCATGGTATTTTTCGATCTCTTTACATAGGTCGTCGATCTCCTTAACGTTGAATTTGAAGATCTTAATAAGGTAGTTCAATATCTGCGGTTTGCCCAACTTGATAGCAATTTTGGCCAATTTAAAGTAGTCTTTGTCGTCTTCAATGGAGTCAATTTCCTCTTCGATGTCTATGAGGTCTTCTTCTTCGATCTCCTCGTTTTGATCCCCGAGGTACCCAGTGATAGTTTGTATATTGTCCATTTTAAGCTGTCAACAATTTAATTATGGGCTCACCAAACGGATCTAGTTCGGAGACTTTGTCACTTGGATTTTCCCCGAATTGTCGAGGGTAATTACACTGCCTCCAAATGCCTTTCCCTTGCCTTTACCCTTGACCTTGCCCTTGCCCTTGTCCTTTCCATTCTTTCCAAATCTTAAGTACGTTGGTGCTGGTTGCATTATAGTGTTGTGACCAGACCCGTAGGTGAGTCCGTCTGCTGTATATACCTCACTGCCAAATCGGTAACGGTTGCCCAATCCATCGCCGATACCAGTACTTTGCTCAAGCCATGCACCAGGTGTCATTCCATCAGGCTGAACCTTACCTACAGACCCAATGATATCTGGTCTATACAACTGGTTCGTAGCGAAATCAATAGTGTTCGCACCAGCATGATACAACGGAATGGAGTCTTGATAACCAACTGTATTGGGTCCGGCTACATTGGGCACAAGTGGCCCAAATGCTCTTCGTTTTGATTTCCTAGGCTTGATAAGTGACGGTTTAGACTTCTTGTGACTCTTGGACTTTTTGGGACCTTTGTCCTTCTTCCCGAAATTGAACATGATCGGACTATTTAACTGGTTGTTACTGAACTGGGCCGGTTCATTTGGCATCCCAATTACATTTGGCTTCGTGACGTTCTTATTACCAATGTATAGTGCACTTTTTGGAGTCCATCCCTTCGCTTGAGCTAGCACACCCTGATTTGCGTACTTGTTCATGTATGACGATACCTTATTCCTTGCCGAAGCGTCGTGTTTCCACTCGGGGGTTCCAGGTGTTGTCGAATTTCCGAACTTTCTCGATCTTTTGCGCTTAGGACTGTGTTTGTGCTTGTGTTTGTGGCCGTAACTGCACTTGCTTTTTCGTCTTCCAAACCCGTTAATCTGATAGGGTTTTTGCATTCTCAGGTTATCTACTGGGTCATATGGTCGAGGTAACGCAGGTCCCTGTCTGAAGATATTTGGAAACGTTTGGTATATACTTGATGGACTTTTAGCACCACGAGGTAGACCCTCTGTTTGGACACTTGTACTCAGTTTGCCTTGAAGAAAAGGAGGTAGATCTACTGTACCAAATCGTCTCGAACGTCTTGAACGTCTAGAACGTCTTGAACGTCTTGAACGTCTCGAACGTCTAGACCTTCTGGACCTTCTGGACCTGTGTTTTGACTTTTTATGCCGTTTGCCGAATGATCTCATTGTCCCGAGTGGAGGGCCCGATCTGTCCAATCTTCTTAGGGTGGACTCCAACGCTTCAGGACTTCCGTGACTGACCAACTTAAAACTTTTATTGCAAAACTTGGTGACCCCATCAGGAAGGGGCTGGCTCTTCAATGAACTCCTCATTTAATTGTTCCAAAGATTTTAGTTAAACGAGCTTCGTCCAATGTCCAGTTTTTGACTCGGACTACTAATAAATCAGATGAGCGAAACCAGTCAAACCCACCGAAGGCATTTAATGGTCCCGAAGTGCACTATTTGTGACAACAAGATCAACCTGAAGACGGTTAGTCACGTCTTGAGCGATTCGGTATGTTGGTGCCATACTTGCCAAAAATACGTGAAGATCTGTCCAACCGAAGAGACTATAGAGTCCCCAAACGACTTAGAAAACTAAAAAACTGCCTACCTTAGTTATCGGCCTGTCAATAAAATTATTGCCACGAATTAAATGGACGATGACCGGTCCGACGCCGAGTATGGAAACGATTTAGAAGAGGATGAGGACGACTTCGAGGGTGAAAATTTTCAGAATAAAGCGGCGGAGTCGGACTCTGACGAAGAGTTTGGGTCCAGTAGAAACGCAGGTAAAGTTAACGTAATTGAGTCTCTTGAGTCAGAAATAGATGAGCTTAACGTTAAAATCTCGGCAGGGGACATTTCATTTCAGACGTATAACGAATCTCTGATACGTTGCCAATTAAATATCTCTGACGAAAGGCTCAAAATGACCAAAGACGCCAAGAACGACCACACAAAAAAGGACCTTCTCAAGGACATCAATGAGTACTTCGAGATCCTCGACAAAAAGAAGTCGACCAATAAATTCGACCCAAATAGGGTAGGGTTGACCATTGACAACATCTTCAGGAAGTACGCCGAGGCGTTGGAGATGGAGTACTCTGAAGAACAGGAGGAATTCTTCTTCGAGAGCGACCCCATTACCAGTAACATCTCCACAGTCATCAACATGCCGACACCGGAGAAGTACCAGAAGGAGCTCAGTAAATTTGAACAGAAGATGGTTACGAAGGATGTCCTGATCGAGGATATTTACTCATACATCGATCTCCGGTTTAATATTCTGAACGACAACCTGGAAAATAACCTTAAGAACGATATCTTCTACCTGAAGTTCTACATGGAACTCAAGCTGGAGTTTGCCGGTCTAAAGCAAGATCTGGACCTGTTGATCGGAGAAAAGGGAGTCCTCAAAAACCGCAAAGACCTACTAGACAATATCGGAGATCTCAAGGCCAGATTGGAGAACAAGCTCATCACACTTGTCAAGAAATACGATACCATTCAGGAGACACTCTTTAAGAAGAAGGACTCTAACGAAGTGCTAAAGATCATCAAACAACTAAGAGAGATCTACGTCAAGAACGAGTTCTCCAAACTCCAACGTCGTTTTACGGACGACGAGATAGTCGCCGACTTCAAAGGCCAGAGTTTGGACTTCATCGTCGAAAAGTACTCCCAGTACGTTAAGTCGGAGTACTTTGATTGGACCACTGGAGGCCAAGAAACGGTCGAAAAACCGACCTACGTTAAAAGGGTTAAGCTATCCACCAAGGACCGAACCAAAGAGGAAAGCGTTGTCAGACAGTTCGAGAAGAGGGAGTACATTCAAAGGAAGAAATTTGAGAATATCATGTGCAACATGCCTCAACACGTCCTCCTAAAGTGCGTTGACAGATTCATCTCAGAAGGTAAACTGAGCGAACCACTTTCAGTACTGACCAAGCAAGAACTCTACATCAACGATCTGTATCAAAGGGCTATCCCAATCTGGGCATTTTCCAAGAACTACTCTGGAAATATCACGGCATACGCCAAAGAAGTAGAC
>Ga0302280_1002402_pt1 | contig 14370 bp, 6 predicted proteins | sample III_Fen_E1_1_FD_198771 | JGI IMG/M metagenome (GOLD analysis project Ga0302280, IMG submission 198771) | Peat permafrost microbial communities from Stordalen Mire near Abisko, Sweden - III_Fen_E1_1 | ecosystem: Environmental > Terrestrial > Soil > Wetlands > Permafrost | place: Sweden: Abisko...
AAAATTTAAATTATCCAGCAAATAGATATCAAATTTCATTTAGCGAGACAAGTGCCAAGACATCATAAAATGTTAACGATCTCTTCAATGGACTGACAAAGCAGATGGTCAAATTAAATGAAGGAACTCAAATGAATCAAAAATTGCGTCCTCTACCAATCAAACCTCAACAGGAGTAATATTGCAAATGTTGTGAATGATTAATCATGGTTAAAATATGAATATATTATGCCATAATAGATTTTAAACCTAAACTATATTCTAGGCAAACTAAAAATTAAATAATCTACAAATAACTAGTTGTTCATTTGTCAAATTTATCAAATTTGTCATTTTTGCTCTTCGAATATGGACATTTTTAATAATTTTATAAATCAGAGAAAACAATAATTTCAGTTGTACAGTTAAGTTAATTCATCATTTCTAAATTTATTCTATCTTTTGCTTCTTTTTAACACGATCAAGCTCATTAAGAGGCTGGTGCTTAGGCATTGATGATCTCTCAGCTATTTCTCCTTTAAACCACGGATGCGATAAAGCCTTTTTAGCAGTAATACGCTTTTTTGGATTGGCTGTTAGCAAACCTTTAAGCAAATCTATTCCTTCAGCACTTAAGCCATACTATCCTTTTGGTATTATTTCTGCTAACTTATTGGTCGGATATTTTTTACCGACAACATAAATATGGTTCTTAAAAGTTTTGATATCAGGCCAAGTTTATTCGGAAGGAGATCCTACTGCTCTAAAAATCAAATCAAGTTGTTAAAGTTCAGTTTTACCTTTAAAAAGAGGATCTCTTAAAATAATCTCAGCCATAATACAGCCAACAGACCATACATCTAGTTCCACTGAGTAGTGATATTCACCAAGGAGAAGTTATGGTGGCCTATACCACATAGTGATAACTTATTGCGTCATTAAGGCCTGTGAAGCCTTTCTGGCCAATCCAAAATCACATATTTTTAAAATGCCTTCATTTGAGTATAGCAAATTACTTGTCTTTAAATCCCTGTGAATAATTTTTCTATCATGAAGATAAGAAATTCCCTCGAGTAAATCCTTCACTAATCTTCTTGCTTAATTTTCTTTGAATTTGACACTTTTAAGAAGCTATTTAACTTCGTGGTCTAAGTACTACATTACAATAAACACTCTATCTCTTTCAGGAGAACCCGCAATTCTGGCAATTTTGATTATATTGGGATGATCCAAACTCCTTAAAATAGATATTTCTCTTAATGAAGTAATAGGAAAATCTGCTCCTTCACTTATCTTTAGTTTTTTTACAGCGTAGATATTGTTAGTTGGAATCTCCAAAGCTCGGTAAACTACTCCATAAGTACCAGAATGTATTTTGTTGAGATTTTTATATATGTTAATATCCTCGCATCCTTATCGAAGGCAACAGTTTTTGAGTTTCAAGCTTGATGGTATGCAATTTTAATCTTCAGGTTTGATTGTATCTTCCATTTCATCAATCGTCAAATTATGCATTCTTTTTGGTGGATCAATTTCATTTTAGTTCCTCTTCATATACAGTCAAATAAATAAATACGATGCAAAAAAGATTTAATTTAATCAAACCTCATCATTATCAAGGATTTTAATTTAAACTATTTAAGACATTTATGAAAAAGAAATCTATTAAGAGCGTTATCTTAAGTGATTATTTCAACTTTGTTGTTATTCTATAAATATTAATTTCTAAAACATTTTTAAAATTACAGATCTTCGATATTAAAATTGTATACTTCCATAAAATTGATGAATCTAATGGTCAGTTAACTTAAAGAATATGTTAAATTAAAATATTTTCTGTTTGACCAAACAATTAATATATCAAAATTTCGACGCTTGTGGACCTATTTCTATATTTATTAAGAATAAACAAAACGAGTAGTAATTCAACTTAATTTTATAAATTACCTTTAAATTTAATCAGCTCAATTCTTCTCTGAAATGGTTTTTCCTTCTATAATGTTATTATAGTGAATTAAGAATGACGGAACAAAAAGAAGAGGTAATAGGAATAATGTCAACAAGCCAAAAAATTTATATTTGTTTTAATGCGAATGGAATCTTTTAGTTTAAAGTAAAAACAATAATAATTTAGGATGAACGCAGCAATATGAAAAAAATATATACCCTGATTAAAAAAATATCACTAAAGATTGTTTAGACTGAAATTCTGAACAATAATAACTATAGATTTTTAATAAGAGTTACTGAGGATAATCACATCATCGATGTTTACATAGAAAGCAAGGAAGAACTGTAATTATTGTTTAAACTCATGGGTAATTCTACCACAATATCTGATCTTCATGAGATAGTAACATCATTCAAAAAAATAGGAGAGGGATCCTTTGCTCAAGTTTACTTGGGAATCACCAATTTTCAAACAAAATTTGCTGCTAAATGTTTTTTAAAAAAAGTGCTGTATGATGATCCCAAATTAAAGAAATCATTTCATAACTAGATTGAAATTATGAAGCATTTAAAAAGTAAGTATATCACCCCTTTTGATTATATCTTTGAAACGTAAAAAGCGTTTTATCTAAAAATGGAATATTTCGAAAATTCTCTACCAAAACTATTCTCCAAAAAGATGTTGATCAACACACAAAAAAAGATCATGAAACAACTATTATTCGCTCTTGTTTAAATGAAAAATAAAGGGATTATCCATCGCGACCTGAAGCCTGAAAATATAATGATAAGAAAAACGATAAATGGAGAGAGTGAATGTGTTTTGATTGATTTTGGATTGGCTACATTCCAGGATACTCACTCCTATCTTTACGTTCGATGCGGAACACCAGGATTTATCGCTCCATAGATTGCAAATTTAACCAATAAAAAGGGAAGGCAGACTTGTGCTGCAGATATGTTTAGTTTGGGCTGCATCTTTTTTATCATGTACTAATTCATTTAAAAAAGATTGACTGGTCACCATCTATTTTCAGCCCGGGCTGCAGCTGATGTATTGGCAAAAAACAAAAAATGTGATTATTCTCGAACCACATTAGATAAATTTTCTGTAAAATGTATAGATTTGTCTTATTCAGAAAAAGATCTCTTTCTTAAAATGATAGAAATGAATCCCTTAATACGTATTACTCCTTAAGCTGCTCTAAAACATTCATATTTTGAGGAGGATATAGATGATTGTGATGACATTCCAGAAGAATAATGTATCATTACGAAACATTTAAAAAGAATTTCACGTTTAAGTCGTACACTCTTGAAAAGAGTTTCCTTATCAACAGAATCAGCTCTTGAACAATCTAGAGGCTCAATAGCATCTCAAGTTAATTACATTCTAAAAAAGTCAATAAACGATAGCTGTGTAACCTTCGAACTAGGACCGAATAAATCGGCGGCAGATGAAGTATAAAGTGTAGGCAAGTAAAAAAAAACAGGGTATGAGTGTTTGCAAATTCCACTGAATAGGCACAGCCGTTTTTCTAAAAATTCTGATTTTGATGTTTAAATTATTTGAATTTCCATATTAATTTTTGAAAGTATAATAATTTTATCTCAGTAAGTTTTATTTAAATAGCCTATATATCACAACCTATCTTTTTATTTACAAATTATTAACAATGTCTTCTTATTTCATACCCATTCTTCAAAAATAATCAATTTGTTTTTGCAAATTAATATTCAAAATAAAGTAAAGAATATAAATATTATCTAATATTTTTATGTTTCAGACTATAACCTTATGATTAGTTAGCCATTTTTATATAATTTACGTTATTAAATAAATCCTGAATTTAAATTTACTATTATCATACTATATATGAGTTATCTATTATAAACCCACATCAGCGACGTACAAACTGCATTGGTTCTCTGTAGTTCATTCCCCCTCGATACGGCTGGTATGGGATTGTTGGATGAGCAATAGCTGTTTTAATTTGAACTGGTATTTGGTTTGAAGGAACATTCGATTGAAGAACAAAACTTGAAATGTTTTTAAAATTATTAACTATATCACTGGAATTTGATTGACTTCGATTGTCTGTTTGCCTGGCAACAGGTGTATTAGATGATATATAATTAAAATTGATCTTTGCTTTGTTAGGACTTTGAGAAGCACTAATATTTGCGCTACGACTATTGGGATAGAAAACTGATGAACCATCTGAATTTATTTTAGTGACATGCATCATGCTATGGATTCGATTTTTGTGAAAATTTGATTCATTAATATCAAAAGGACTACGAGAAATTGAAATTTGAGAAGGCGGCCTAGATACATTCGTAAAATTGTAAGACTATTTCATTTTTATATTTGACAGGATTGTATTGGACGAGCCAAACGATTATCTATTCTGATTTTTATCACTAAAATCACCATTGCTTATGGGAGGGGACTCTTTTGGTGTGGGATATGATCTTTAAAAGACTAAGGTTTCGCGTTGATTATTGGGAAGATAATAAATTACTTACTTTTTGTACCAAAAGTCGGGCTCAAATTTTATCTGATAGGAGTATAAACTTCGATCAAGACGAAGATTAGCGCGATGTTGAGGTTTCTTTCGTTCTGTGGGTTGTGAGCTATCATGAAGATTATCATCACTTGGAGAACGCAATTGACTGAAGCGCAATGGATTTTCTTAAAAACGCCGTTTGATCACATCACCCTCTTTGGTAGTTGGAAGAATTACTTATGAATTTTTGTGTCCATTTTTCGGTATTTTAAAAACATAGTTGCTGGATTCAATTTATTTTTGAATTTTAGCTTTGCCTGACGCCATCTGTTGAGTGAAATAACTATCCTTGCGATCTTTTATTTTTACCTGGCTTTCATCTTAGCAATCCATTATCTAGATGAGGGCTTAGCTTGCTGGCTCGCTGGATTGATCAGGATGAGTTGATTATCGCTGGCTACTCTGTCTCTCTTATATTTTTTCCAATTCTCTATGCTGCAACAACTTACTTACTTTCATTTTAGTGGGCTGTGGCCTTTCTTCCTTGACGAAAACCAAACTGCTATAGGAATTACCTTGATTTGAAGGATATTCCTCTTCTTCCTAAGCTAGTGGGACTGGTACTTACCTTTCCTTACGTACTAGCTGACTGCTCTATCTATATTCAATGATTTAGCTTGATGATATTTTACGATTTTGTCTTAACTAAAAGTTACTGATGAGTTGATTGGAGGGTTCAATTGTAGTCGATAGTTTCATTTCTGCCTTTTGGATATCCTTTATTTACATTATTTATTGAAAAGAGTTCCTTTTTATAATTTGCTCCATTGTCTTCTCCTCAATGTGTTACGCACAGCTTTCCACATCGTTCTGGTCATAATATTCAGATAGTAATTTCACATTGTTTTTCGTATTTCTGCGTTGACCTTGAAAATGTAACATATCTAATTCACGACAAATGTACCTCCATATTGTAGGTCTATATCTCCTCCAAAGCTATCTTTATGACTTTTCTTACGATATTTGGCTTAGCTATTCATAAACTGAGGGGTACTACCGTCTGACTTCATCATTATAAACATACCGCTTCGATGATCAAAGGAAGTCCAGATTAACCTGATTGAAGAGATTCGTTTTCTATTTTTTATTGACAGACCTCCTCGTTCGAATTGAGGGTTGCTAATAAAAAGTAACCCTGTTCTCTGATGATGTAAAAATGTTGATTATTGCCTAACAGATAGCAGCCTCTTTAGCTGTCCTATTTGATAACTTCCATATCAATGTTGAACTTGTTTGCCAATTGTTCAAACATGTTGGCTGGGTCATTAATTTCGACTGAATTTTTTAGCATAATCACGCAAGCTTGTTCAAAAAGAGATTCGCGCAACATATACTCTTCTGTTTTAGTGTAGCCATTGCTTATTTATTCAAAGTACTGCAGAGATTTATCGAGCATCTATTGAACATCGTTACTTAATCCTTGATCTTCGTTTAAATTTTTGAAGATATTAGGTTTGTAAAATTGTTAGCGTATTAGAGTATTAAGGTGAGGATAATGCTTGCGCTAATCAGCACCTAGCAAAAGCAGTATATAACAGAACGCCTTGTATTGAGAATCCTAATCATTACCAACGAACTTGATGTCTTTGTCTTCTTGATTGAGTAAAGATTTAATGATATCAATTGATCCTAGCGAGATGATGGGATGATTTTATTGAATCTGTTAAAATTGACTGAGTGACGGTCCTTTCAAGCCCATTAGTTCAGCTTATTAGCAGTCAATATCTTCTTAATCAAAAGAGTCGCACTCTTGTGGATCCATATGAATTATCATCAGCTGTTCTTAAATATTGATTATATTGCTGTGTTATTAAGCAAAGATAGATTAATTAATTTTTATTGAATTTAATGAATTTATCATAAATTGAAAAGATAAATTAGAATCATAAATGGTTAATCTTCATATTTTCCTACTGACAGTTATTTTTGTGTGCTTCGGTTAGCAACTACAGTTATGATTGAAGCTCCTATGATGGATAAAGCTTATAATTTTAATTTCATTGATTGAGGAGAATTTATTTTCATGTAAGACATCGAATCGTGGGTAGATTAAAAGATTAAGATGATATTTCTTATTGATAGAAAAAAGAGGCATTAATAAATTTCTATTTAAAAAATATATTTTTAGCCATGGTATTTTATCAACAAATGATCCAGATGCAAATAAATTTTAGAAATGGAGTCTAAAATTACTGGGAAGCATTAAAGCATTTTACAAATAGTCAAATAATTAGTTTATAATTATACTAAATGATTTATTTAAATGTTTTATAAAGTTACTCGATTAATTGTCTAGGCTTAAAAATTGAAGTTTTTTATTAATTCAAATGAAAAAGGGGACACTCTATCATCACGAACGCTAAAAATCTTTTATTGACCAAAAAGGAGTCATGACCATTCGAAAGATAGTCCTACTTTGTTTATTATTGCATTGTTTGCAGGAGCATTAATGTTTGCAAGCTTTCCCTTTTCGATAGCATGGGCAATGGCCCTTCATGCATTTCGAACGTGAACATTTACATTGCGGACCATCATCAATGATCAACTATATCCAGGGTTATGGCACGAAAATTTATTACTTTATCTCCCAATTTGATAGCCCCAGCTGTTCTTATGTCTCTTCTTCTTTAATTGATTATTCCGGTTATTCTTCAATCATGTCGTCGACGGAGGATGAAGGATTGATCTTGGACTAATCTATAAGCTGATCGAAGAGAGAGGTAGTTTATCTATAAAAATCTTGTATCTCCCGCAATTCTTAATGATAAAATGTGCCTATGAAGTGCAGATCGCTTTCAGGATCACTCATTGAACTGAAATTATATGATAGTTAGTTTAGTTTTTGGGCAATTTTAATTTTCAAAATACCCATTTACTTATATAATGAAACAAATTAAGGGTGGCTAGCCAAGAAAAATATATTTTAAAGAATCACTCATTTTAGTGGGAGGGTAATATAGTACCTACAATTAAATCCACAGCCAAAATAAGTATTTTATCGTAAATGTGTTTACAATATCAGTACTAACTGCAATAAATAGTAGTAGTAAATTCCGCTCCTGCGGATATAGCAATAAATAAAAAATAATTAATGCTTTGATAAGATTCAATGAGGAAATCATTCTTATTTTTCCATCATTTTCGTTGGCGGGATTATCAACTCGTGGTTGATTCTGATATATTGATTGAGTAAATTTTTGAGCTCTTAGTTCTGATTATGCAATTCACCTGTTTCGTTAATAAGATTCTGACGTGATTGTAGCAAGTCATGATACTTGCCAAATGATTTATCCAACACTTTCCATATTCTAAAAGTTCGATCAGGCAATACTTGAGTCATTTTTTCCCAATACTTCTTACCTTCCCTTGCGATTAAATCTTTTTTTTCTCGCTAAGACAATTGTTTTAATGATTTTTTTGTGGTTCTTTCCAACATTTTCTTACGATCTTCCCTACCACTCATCCACTCTACTAGAAAATCTACTACAAGGACTGGATCGACTTTAAAATCACTGTTTAAATCAACTTTAGGATCTTCCTCTGGGATGGGAGCCTCAACCTTTTCAACTTTTTTCTCTTATCCTTTCTTTTTTTTCTTTAAAGCTCTCTCTTCTTCTTCTCTAGCTTCTTGTTACTTCCTGAGTTTCTCTTAATGGAGTGCATGTTTTTCTTTCTCGCTTACATACTTGCAGCTATTGGCAATATCATCAATAAAAAGATTCATTTCTTCTATGGAATCAATACTGAGTGTTTTCTTTAGGATTTCAAGTTTTTCCTTGAGTTTTTATTCATGACTTGCTCTTTCCAATTCTTCCCTCATCTTATCATCAAATATAAAATCTCCTTCCTCAATCAAAATATCTAATAATTAACTCAGTTTCTATTCTCCGACAACTAATTGTGTTTATTGGTCCTCCTAATCTTAATTTTCGACAACCATAGGCTTTTATTCTGTTTTTTATTCTTAATTCGTGTTAAATGCGATCCAATCAAGTCCAAGTTGTTGATTGTGCACAACCATATCGCATTTTATTATCTTATCTTTTAGTTACTGCACCTCGATTTAATTCATGGCTTGAATTTAATTGTATCTTTAAAGGTCGGATTTCTAAAAATGTTTAAATTTTCGTTGTAGTTATTTAAATTGACGAGTAATACGTTTGTAATCTGTTGTTAACTGTTTGTTTAAGTCTTTAAATTCTTTATCTTACTTTTCATATTGTGAGCGAAGGTTACGGTATCGAGTGTTCAGAAAAGATTATTTCTTCTTGAGTTATTAATGATTTTAGTGATTCTATTCTCTTTTTTATTTTAAAATTTTTAGATTATAGTCTAATTTTTCAGTATTAAGCTGATATAAAGCCTTCATTTACTCATAGCACTTCTCTAAGTTTTGAATGTCATTTTACATTTTAATCTTGGTTGAAGTATAAGTTTGCATTCCCTCAACTCTCAGCTTTTCAATTGCTCTTTCAAACTCCTCTTCCTGTCTCCTTCGACTCTCTGCAAAAGATTGTTCCATATTTATATGTTTTTTAAAACACTCATCAACCTATCCTTTGGCTTTTTCAATATATCCTTTGCGCTCAGCCTCAAATTTTCTTTGAATTTCATCTAATTCTCGTATACTTTGATCCCGCAAAAAGAAATACTGTTCACGCATCTTGGTTACTAACACCTTTATATCATTGGCTTGCTCCTTCAGCGTCTTGGAATATTGATCGTCTTTTTTCTTAAGTTATTCCCAAAATTAGTTTATAAGCTTGTCTTTTGCCGCTATTATGAGCTGAAAAGCTTATTTTTGTTCATTGATTGACTAAATTATTTTTTAGATACCTTCGAGAGGGATTCGCATTATTCATATTCTTTGAGTTCAGACCATTTTATTTACAGCGCAGTATTTTTTTTATTAGATGCAACTGCTTCTTGTTGTATTGCGATCAATCTTTATTGAGCTCTCCTTTCATCGAATATTCTTGAATTTTTTTGGAGTTGCTAATTCTTGACTCTTAGGTCAACTATAGGTTCGTTACGTTAATGGAAGACTTTGTCCATAACTTTAAAGGATCCCTCAATTTGTTTCTTGCCTTCTTGCATTCTATAAGTTATATTTATGTGAATGAAAATTGGAATTAATTCAGATATAGAAATTAATAGATGGATTTTTATTTTTTAATCTGCATTTTCAATTTTAAACTCAAAAACAAAAATTACCAACTATTTATTTAAACACTACAATTACAATATGCCAAAATAGTAAGCTTTATCTATTTACAACGTCAGATAAATATTTAGTGGGTTGTAAAGAGATCTGTATTAATTATTGATTATTTTAATATAAGGAAAGATCAAGTCAGATGGATGACAATAAAGAAAAACAACTTGTATTGGTCTATTACAAAGTTAGAGGAAAAATGCAGCCAGTAAGAAATCTGGTGTGCTACCTTGGGCTTAAAGTAATCTAAGTTCATCTCTAATAAAAAGAATAGTAGAAAAAAAAATTACCCATTTAAGTTTTAAAATGTCTGAAGGGCATTCGGATCGAAAAATCTCTTTTACCACTATTGGTTCATGAGGGTCTCTATGTATATGATATCTATCCAATTATGGCATATCTTTGTAGAAGATTTAATCACGAAGAGCTCCTTGGTCGCAACATTAAGCAAAAAGTATTTATTCTTTGATGTAGGCGAAGCTGCAATAGATAATTGAAATATTTTTTATCCGACAACCGAATTCAATGCTATAGATGTTTAAGTTGAGTGATTTTTGTGCAGGCAAAGCTCAAGACATCATCAACAAATAAAAAAGGATATATTTTTAAAAATTCATGAACTAATCAAATTACTTGAAATAAATATGCTAGTACCTAACCAAACAGCAAAATCCTGAAGCATACATTTTCTAAACCATCACTTTGATTGACTTTCTATTCTTAGAAAGTTGTCATTATATGTTAGGAATGTTTAATACCTTGGATGAAAAAAGAGTTTGCCCGATTACCCATGAACTATTAGATATATTTTCAATTTAATCACCAGAAAAAACTTCCAATCTGAGATATCTATCTACAATAAGAGCATTTCTGAACAACATGTATCACCAACCTTTTTATATCAATAATAAAGAATATCTATAGTCTATGACGATCATATGTAGCAATTTTACTTATGAAAGAGTTCGTGGTCTAAGAGACATCTGGGTTTTTAACAAAAAATTTGTTGAGTGATCTTTTGATTGTTTATCTTGATCTATTTCTTATTCCAATAGAATAAAATATTTAAACATCTGAAATTTTAAGTTAGTTTTATTGTGAAGTCAAACTACCATGCAAATGAAATATAAAATGAGATGGAAAATCATGGTGATAATAAATTAGCTTTTCACATGAATTTGTGTTGATTTGTAGTTAAATAATCAAGAAAGAAAGTCAACCATCTCATTAAATTTTTAAATTAAGATATAATTATTAATATATTTACTATTAATAAAATCAAAAATTATTATTGGCATGCTGATGCTATCTTAAGAGAGAGAGAGAAACAGAGAGTTCTTTTGCTCCTGTGGCAAAGGTTACTTTAGTTACGCTGCCTTATTTACTCACATCAAACAAAAACATTAAGGCAAGGTACTTATCCTCACACATAGGCCCCTGGACCCATCATAAAACCAAAGCCTGAAAACAAACGTGGTAGACCTCGCAAGAAACAACCTTCATGCAGTGCCAAACAGGGTATAAATTAAATCAATTTAGAGCATCATTAAAGTGGGGCTTCAGGAAGTTAAAGTTCAAATCAGTTCAACTCAAATATTCGTCTAATTAATACTCTTTTTCCATTAAAATCTACTCCAGGTTCGCAGTTTAAATCTTACAAAGCTGATAGTGCAATTACGCCTACTGAAGCCGACCAATATTCTGAAAAATTTAAATCAAATCCTCTTCTCCTTGACCTTACTCATCATTTAGAAATTCTTCCATCTATAAACGTCCCCTAATAACTGTTATATAAATTTCCTGCTTTTAAAATCTTGAAAGGGAGTGACATTGACTAATAAAACTTACCGAGTTTTTTAAATAGGTTTTTACATTTTTGTTCTACTGGAATAAAAAGATAATATGCAATTCAAATATAATTGCTTATAGTTTTGCTTCTACAACATATTCTTGAGTCTTCTGATAGCATTCAACTATAGAATATGAAATCAACAGCTTTGAATGATTATATGTAATCATTCTTTGCAAGCTTGTCCTTATATATTGAAAAATGGGAACTCTCTCCTTTTGCTATTTTTTGGGCGCTCAACCCAACGAAAGTGTTAGTGGTACTTTATAACTGGTTTAATCAATGTTCAGTTATATCGACTATTTCTGAAAGGAGTTAATCTTAAAATATGTTATCAGGGGATTAAAATCCTCAATAATGATATATATGAATAATTAATTTAATTATTATTAAGATATTGAGGCTACAAGTTTGGTTATTCCATACCCTGGAGTTTAAATATATTGATTTAAAACATTACGATCTGATTAAAATTAAATAGAATAATGGGGTGCAGTTAATCTCAAAATGTTATGATGCCCAACATTCCAGCTAATCATCTCAATCGCGTATATCATGGCCTATGCAGCTTTTGCAAGTATCAGAAATTACTCACCCGCTTAACGTTAACAAAAAATACGAGCATCTCTCTAAAATTAGAGATGGTGCATGGGTAGGAAATGGATTTAAAAGAGTAAAAAATAGTTAATCTAGTGTTTGGGGTACGACTCTCTGACGACTTTGGAATAACTACATAGCAAGAGGAAATAATTCTGGGGTAGAGATATTAGTAATATAGAAACAAGAGTCAATGGATTACCATAATGTTGGACTGCCATTCGACTGGCAGTTGAAGAACCAGATCGTAACAATTTATTTAAATAGAATCTACTGGATTAACAATCTTAAAATCTTTGAATATTTCGATGCTCAACAATAATATTCAAATGTGCGTCGATTCCAGGTTTAATAAATATTAAGTTCCTGTTTTCTGTCTCAGTGACCCACTGTCCATTTCTCAAGAAACTATAGCTGAAAAAAACTTGAATTATAGTTATAGCGATGCTTCAATTCAAGTCCGCATTCGCTCTGTCAAATATCCAACTGAAGACACCAAGCTAACGCTAAGTTCCTCGACTGATGTAAATGCAGCTAAGAGTATACTTCGGTAAACCAAACAAATTCCAGCAGAAGAGATAATACGTTTCTTTTATAACGGTCGATAAATGATCGATGGCAAAACTTTGGGTAACTACAATTTTATAGCTGGCACAGTAATTCAAGCAATGATCCGTTGAATTTACTTTTTTATAATTTGTGAAAGCAAATTACTGAATTTAAGCACTTCATATTTTGATTTCATTTTGTTTAGATGAAAATATTTTCCTTTTTAGTTGAAATTATGGTGTTTTCATCTCGATAATAATCTTCTGATTATTTATAGTATTTGATTTGCTTTAACAAAGTAATGAATTTCAATCAGAGGAGAATAAATCATGAAAGATGCAATGGAGCATGAAAAGGAAAACTCTGTTTAATCAAATAAATAAGATATTACGACTAACTGTAACAAAATAAGGGAAATTGACAATTTATAGCTTCCTTAGAATAATAATTAAAATAATAAATCAACTACAGAGTAAAAAACATAAGGTTAAAATTCAGTAATTCATTCGAAAATGCTTCTTCAAGCTTGTATTCAGGAGCGGATACGTTAGGAGCTCTAAAAGAAGAAACTATAGATGAATTAACAGTAAAATTAGATACTATAAAAATAAAGTTCATTAGTTGAGGAGATTTAGCAAAATGAAGAAGAAGTAAAGAATGGATCTTTACAAACGATATAGAATTTGATTGGATAAATCATCAAAAAGAAAAATGGGCCATCAAAGCAAGTCATATAAGAAGAAGGAGTCTCTCATAATATAAATTCATAGCAGTTTAAATTGCCCACTATAAATTCCTAGCAGTTTAAATTGCCCACTATAAATTCCTAGCAGTTTAAATTGCCCATATAATGCTAACAATCACCTGAAGTGGACAAAATGATGGAATAAATAATCAATGATATTCCAGAAAATTAGTTGTTAAATATTTTTGCGACAATGGAAAATTAAACGTGCAATACCGATGTTGATGCAAGTTCAGCAAAAAAAAGAAATTAAAATATTGTCGAGATAGAAGACGAACAAGACTTGTAATCAAAAAATTAAAACGGGATTACCATTCCATTAGAGGAGGCGCACTGTAATTTAAAAGTGGCTTCAGCTATAAAATCATTTTTACCAAATTATCGTCTTGAGAATGTCATTTGGTGTTTGCAGAAATAAATAAATACAATCGAAGTTGACGAAAAAGCAAATAGGATGAGGTAATTAAATTAACAATACAATCGCTATCCATCGTATAATGGAGAACCTCTCAATTTAGCTAAAAAAATGTATCCTACTCAAAAAAATAATTTACCCATTCCGAGAAATTCATATGGACCTCCAGTTCCTCCTCCTCCAAGAATGAAATTACGACACTACTAACCATATTGTCCTCCTTCTCCATTTTCAGAAGCAAATAATATTTTTCCTGTCCCTCAAAAGCATTAAAATCGCAAAAATATACAAGCATATAGATAGTCAGTCACTAAAAATATCGCATCTCCAAAAAATATGACCCCTTAAAAGCCTGCCCCCGTTGAAAATTCTAAAAATAGTGAACGATAATCTCTTGAAAGGTAAATTGCACATGTTTTTGTGACAAAAGGATATGGTTTGACTTTAACTAAATAATATACAAAACAATAAATGTACATTTATTAAAAATTTAGATAAGGA
>Ga0302280_1002405_pt1 | contig 14364 bp, 13 predicted proteins | sample III_Fen_E1_1_FD_198771 | JGI IMG/M metagenome (GOLD analysis project Ga0302280, IMG submission 198771) | Peat permafrost microbial communities from Stordalen Mire near Abisko, Sweden - III_Fen_E1_1 | ecosystem: Environmental > Terrestrial > Soil > Wetlands > Permafrost | place: Sweden: Abisko...
TAGCTTTGGGACTTTCTGAAGAAAAAAACAATCATGAAGCGCAACTTGAAGCTTGCCACTACCTGCTATTAGCCGCAAAAGCTGGAAACCCTGAAGCGCAATTTCAATATGCGATGCAATCTTTTAGAGGAAATATCATTCCTCAAGATGTTAATCAGGGAAAGCAGTGGTTGGAATGCTCGGCAGAAAGCGGCTGGGCGAAAGCGGAATTTAAGCTTTCTCAATTTTATTTTAATGGCACGATGCCTTTCCCTGAAAATGAAGCAGCAGGCGTAAAATGGTTGCGCCGGGCAGCAGAACACAATCACGTTGAAGCCCAATGGCGTCTGGCAGAGCGACTTTATGCTGGCACGGGTGTAGATCAAGATCACACTGAAGCAATGAAATGGTTCATGCGTGCAGCCGATACCGGATATGCCAACGCGCAAAATGATTTGGGTTATGCCATTGAAACAGACGCCAGCAAAGGGGACTTGATTGAAGCTTGCAAGTGGTATCAGTTGGCGGCAAATCAAGGCGTTGACATGGCGACAATCAATTTGAAAGCGGTAATGACGAAGTTAAGTGCAGAGCAGCGTCAGGAAGTTTTACGGCGAGTTAAAGTGTTCCATCCAAAACCTGTGGTTGTACCGAGTCCTTTTAAGGAAGATGACCACAACATTGCCCCGTCGCTAAATATTCGACTGCCAGATTAAAAACACCCGCCTCCGGTAAGATTCACCCGCTCAATCATGTACCCAACACTGGTGACAAGACAAAAATCCCCGATCTGTTAATATAAAGACGTTGGAAGTAGTGACTCCAACAAAAAGCTTTAAAGTGTTGTTAAAAGAGCCCGGAGTAGTGACCGGGCTCTTTTCTTTTACCAGCACCCCTCCGGGTGTCCGGATCTTCAGAAGCAGGATCGCACCACGCCGCCGTCCACGCGCAAGGCTGCGCCGTTCGTGGCGGAGGACTGCGGACTGCTGATGTAAACCACCAGGTTGGCGACTTCCTCCGTGGTGGCGAAGCGCTTGAGGAGTGAACTGGGCCGGATCTTGTTGAAGAATTCCTTTTCAAACTCGGCAAATGGCTGTCCACCGCTCAATTGTTTGACGAAGGTATCCACGCCATCGGAATGGGTCGGGCCGGGCAGCACGGCATTCACGGTTACGCCCGTTCCGGCGCACGTTTCGGCCAGGCCGCGCGATACCGCCAGTTGCGCGGTCTTGGTCATGCCGTAATGGATCATCTCGGCGGGGATCTGAATGCCGCTCTCGCTGCTGATGAACACGATACGACCCCAGTTTTTCTGCTTCATCTTCGGCAGATACGTCCGGCTCAGGCGGACGCCGCTCAAGACGTTCACTTCAAAGAAGCGAAACCAGTCTTCGTCCGGGATCTGTTCAAATGGCTTTGGTTCAAAAATACCAAGGTTGTTGATGAGGATGTCCACCGCGGGAAACTGTTTCACCAACAGGTTTACACCGGTGGCGGAGGACAGGTCGCCGGCAAAACTTTCCAATTTGGCATCCGGCACGGCCTGGCGGATTTTGGCCAGCGCCTCGGTCACGGAATTAGCGGAACGGCCGTTAACGATTACGGTCGCACCTTCACGGGCCAGCCCCGTGGCGATTGCTAGGCCGATGCCTTTGGTGGAGCCGGAAACCAGGGCGAGTTTATCCGTCAGGTGTAAATCCATAATAAACCGAGGGTCGCATGGTCTGCCACATTGTCAACCGGCACCGGACCAGGATGTGGGGAACGCTATCAGGTTCCCAGCAGATCATCCCACGAGCACTTCAGCGCATGATGCAGCCGCTGGACGGTCGTCAGCAGGATGTTGACATGACCGGCCTCGATCTTCTGAACGGTGCGGATGTTCAGGTCCACCAGTTCAGCCAGCTTCTCCTGGGTGATTTTACGGGCCATCCGCTCCCGGCGGACATTGCGGCCGAAAGCCTTGATCTGAGCGGCCTGTTTTGAGTCAAGCGACATGCGCCCCATTGAGGCGCATTTCCCGCTTGACGACCACGGCACTATGGGGCGTAAATGGATTCAGAAGCATTTAAACTAGGGTTGGGAAAAATCCACCCCACATGATCAGACCGGGCCACAAGAAACATCCATGATAAAATTCGCAGTCATTTTGTGTGTTGCCTGCGCCGTCGGCCTTGTTGTCGGTGCCTTGTGGTATCCGCCGGTCGGCGGAATTGCGATGTTTGCAACATTTTTCTTTCTGTATCGACTTTGACTTGCATAAAAACGCCAATGACAACAGGGAGAAAAATTAAGGCGTTTGTGATCGGGATGGGTCTTGGCCTTTTTGCCTATGCGGTCTATCTGGAATTTCTTACGGCGGACGAATCAACAGCCACAGCAATTGGCTGGATATGTTTTGCACCTCAGTTTTTAGTGTATTGGGTCGCATCACAGTTCGATTTGTCGGAAACGGTGGGGATTGTGTCCAGCTATGCCATAATGATGCTATTTTACGGTTACATTGCCTTGAGCGTTCGACTTTGGACCAGAACAGCAACCTGGGTATTTTTAGTTACCGTTCTTTTGTATTTGGTGCTTCAACATTGGATTGATTATGCGAAGGCTTCAGATTCACGACTCCTATCGACCCTCATAGTTTTTTGGCCGGGCATGATGCTGGATCCCATTTTAACTGACGGCGGTATTTCCGGCCGTTCGTCGCGAATATTAATTGAATGCGTATCTGTTGCCCTCTGGTATGCAGCACTAATTTGTGGTGTGCGGACGATCTTCATGTCCTTTGGGAAGGCTAAAGGAAACGGAGCTTCAACTGCATCGCAGGACGGCAACAAAATCATTTTACGTTGTCCCAAATGCCGCCAACAATTGCGTCTCCCTGCCTCTCCAAGTGGTATGCAGGTTCGTTGCCCGTCTTGCCGATTCCAATTTACAGGCTCACCACTGGCTTAACAAAACGATGCTTCCTAATTACTATTTTGACCTGGACATCCCGGCTAACGCCGATCTGCAGTCCATAAAAAAGGCATACCGAGCAAAGGCCATTGTTTCACATCCGGATCATGGCGGATCGCATGAAGCCATGCTGCGGATCAATGAAGCATATGAAATATTGGGCAATCCGGTTTCGCGACGTCATTACGACGAGGCCCGCACAAATAAATATAATCAGGCAGTGCAACTACAGGCTAGGGCAGATGCCGCTCAAGCCAAGCAGCAGGCCAAAGAATACCCGCGAGAATGGACTGATTTTGAAACTTGGCTGGCAAATGATTTTATGAACGCCAAATACGGGCAAGAGGGAATTTGGCCAACCGTTGAAAACAGCAGTAGCGGATCTTTGTTTATTTTAATCGGAATATTTGCAGGAGCCATCGCTGCCTTCATATTTCTTGGCAATGTTTTCAATGGACGTGATTTTATATACAGCGTCCTTTTGGGTGGCGCTGGAGGTGGATTTGTTGGTCAATGGATTCATAAGCAAGTTGGGAAATCCATGAGCCGACCGGTTGTTCCGAAGCCGCCGATATCTGAAAGTGAGAACCACGCACAGTGCGCACCGCAGGCCGGCAATAAAATAATTATACGTTGTCCCAAATGCAGCCGGCAATTGCGCGTGCCCACCTCCTCAGGTGGAGTACAGGTCCGTTGTCCATCATGCCGGTTTCAATTTGGCGTTGAGCCACCGGCCGTTTCAAAAAAAGCCGCACAGGACCCGACTGTAGCGCCATCCGCCAAAAAGAATCATATGAAAAAAACCGGATGTCTTCTAATTGTGCTCGTGATCATTACAGTCGTGGCCGTAGCCGCTTGGTATGACCACGAATTTCAAATATTTGAAACGAACCGCCAAGAAGTCATGCAGAACTGTGAAAAAGCAATTCCGGTGTTCAAAAAGCGATTCAACACCATTGATCCCTTGCTTCAACTTTATGAAAAGCATTATGGCTGGGAAAATGGGGTTTTTAAAGGCAATCCAAACAACCTTAAAGATGATTTTGGAGACGCAAATTCCGATGTGATTGATTCAACCAAACTAACCCCCGAATTGAAGTATTCACAGCCAGTGCAAGCGGGTTTGGCCCGATTATATGGCGGGGGTGGTGCGCTGGATAATTTCATGGGCGCACTTGATATTAATGACAGTCTGGCGCCCTTTCTCGAAGCGGCTAATCAATGCAGCGAGATCAATACGGGCACGCTCTTGAGTCAGCTAAAATCCGATCTGGCTGACACAGATCATGAAATGGAAACCGCAGTTGAATCGGTCAAGGCATCCATAGATAAATTTAACGACTCCCTGAATGATTTTCCTGAAAGCATGGTCGCTAAACAATTTGATCTGGAGCCCATTAACCGCGGATCCGTCGGTATTTCTGTGCCTGCAACATGGAGCACGAACAACTAGCTCATTTTAGTGCTTTTGTGAACCCCGTATTCGGGGCTAAAGCTTTGCTTTCAATGGAAAAGAATCAAAACATACGAAATCTATGCTCCCTCCCCGGCTGGCACGTCGGTACCTGCTCCAACACCACCGAGGGTGTCGCCGCGAACCTGTTGCTCACCATTTACGGCGCGACCGATACCGCACTGCATGGGGAACTCGCCCTGTTCGGCGATCTGGCTGGTGGCGGTGGATTCCAAGGTGCGATCGATAACGGCCAAGTCACCTTCACCACCGCGGTTCCGGCGGCACAGGTCGCGATCACCTGGCACGGAACCATTTCAGGCGGCGCTTTCGCCGGGGATTACGTGGTCCGGTGTGACAATCCCAAGGTCAAACCGGCCTCACGCCATCAAGTGGGTGTCTGGTCTTGCAAGCTAATCAGGTCATTGAGCGCCCCGGACCCAGACGAGGCGAGTGCCGTATGGGTTTATAACGACGGAACCGAAGAAGGGCCGCTCACTGCCGAGGCGTTTGACCAGCGCCTGAACGACGGTGAATGGCCCCCAAACGCCATTGTGGGTCTGGATGACCGAACGACGTGGTCGACGGTGGCGGCATGTTTGGAGAAGATCATAGCTTTGGCCGCCGCCCGGAATTAACTTTGTCTCCCAAGGGAGACAATGTCACGCCGTCAGTCTGGCCAACAATCTGGAACACCGGTTCGCCGGCCGGTTGTTCTTCACGGCCATCCGGCATGGCTCGCTAGACCGCCGGAATCGACCGGCGGGCCGCCCATATCCCGTAATGGGCATCAAACCACCAGTATTGCGTTACATCCGTTCCGCCGAGGTGTTTAGACCGACCCCGCGCAACCTGAAGGAACGATCCGGGCCGACCAAGCCCCGGTATTGCGCCCGGCCACAATCACCAGCGTCAATTCCGCGACCACCCCTTTCCCCAACGACAAGCCGGGAATCGTCTGGACATCAAAGTCAGACCCGGGTCGTAAAAAACGCTCTATTGGAAAAGGGCTGGGGTGGAAAAGTTGGATGCCGTACCCGAAACACGTCCAAGATTACCACGGACGCATGAAAGGCTGAAGTGCAGACATGGTCGGATGTCCTTCGGGAGCGAATGCAGTCTCCCATGGGAGACTGTCAGGTGATCAGCTTGGCCGGCCTGATCAGGCGTCACCAAGCTTCCGGCAATTTTACCGGGAGCTCCACCCGGCTTCGGATCGCCGGAATCGACCGGCGGGCCGCCCATATCCCGTAATGGGCATCAAACCGCCGATTTTGCCTCATACCCGCTCCGCCGGGGCGTTTAGACCGCTCCGCGGGCGATCTGATGGGCCAATCCCAGCCAACATGGCGCACATGGAAGCGTTTTAACCTCGATCCGTCGGTTTTACCCACGCAGTTCCATCCACAGTCGGCACATCCGTCGTAAACCCGGTTGACAAGCGCGCGAGGCTGCCCTAAAAATTGAATTAATCAGCAAAGCTCGTGAATATCCATGAGCCACGTCGGTGGGGGTGTTTGACCCGACTCACGTCGGCGGCTACGGAAAAATCAAAACGGTTGTGAATATCCGAGCTGGGTCTTTCGGAGTGGTGGACTGTCCCCCGATGGTGGTGGTCGCTTGTGGGAAAACATTTGGGAAAAAACTTGCCAGGTATTGGCAATTTCGCTTTGATAATTCCGTGGTTAAAAACGACCTGTTAAAATCATCCGGGCATGGGGTTGTGCACGGCTAGTCTTATAGGCTTCACTTCATTGCATATCCCATTCTATTTCGTCAGCTTTGACCGTGAATGGCACTTTCCCATCGATACTTATCCAAATATTGAATCCGCCGGTCCCTTCGAGATGTCCAGGAACTCCAAACATCCGCGACTCCGGCGTCTGTGCTTTGATTTCAAGAGTAGCGTCCGACATCACCTTCAACTCTGCTACTGTTTTGCCGTGTGATTTAATCAAAACCACCTTGGGTTTTGAATTCGCTGTCTGCTTGCTGATGACTTCTACAAGCCGACTGTTGGTACTGGTTTGTGAAATGGCAACGGTTACCACCCCGCCCGCAAGTAGGGCGATGGTGCCGATGAAAATTCAAAGATTCATCCGATCAAGCTACTTAAATCCGTCCTTACTGGCGTTAAACCGGGGCTGCGGCGGCGGTCTTTTCGTTCGCGCAAGGGGTGTTCACCCCATTGTGGCTTCTCCTTCAAAATGGAATGGTTCCCTACATGAATAATCACCATCCTAGCCGCCAAACGACTGGCGTGATGACCGCTGCAAAAAAATCCGCAATTTCAATGTCCAGCGCGAGCAGTAAAATCGCGAATCATAGCATTGCAGTATGCGCATATTCCATCTGGGAAAAAGCTGGTCACCCGCAGGGTCACGAGGTTGAGCACTGGTTGCAGGCCGAGTCCCAGCTCACGTGGTTCCCGGTCGTTCCCGGGCTAATCTGAGTTCTGGTCTGACGGTGCCCGGTCGCATCCACGCGTCAGGCCGGGCTATTTCACGGTAAAGGCCAAGTCTCCGCCCTTTGATATAAAGCTTGCTAGCTTAATTTTGTTGTGTGTGGCTGTCTGTTGTTCACGATTTCTGTATCGATCTGGATGAAAAAGTAAAACTTCATTCGCCAAACATCTGGCCGAGCACCGGGTCTGCAAAATCATATTTCATCCAATTAACTGCGACATCACCTCGCGAGGTTCACCAAATTCTGGGGTCAACACCCCATAGACAAATTTCTGCTAGAATATCATTTTAGTTGAATGAATCGAACAAACAGTCTTGTCTGGAAATTTGGGTTTCTGTTAATTGGAGTGTCCGTGGTCGTATTATTCAGTGGCTGTCAGAGCGGCCCTTTATCATCCGATCTCAATCATTCTCCGAACGACTCTGATTCTTCTTGGCGCGGCGGAAATCATACCCAACCAGCATTTGGTTCACCAACCGTTACCCCGGCAAACCAAACGTTTACGCCGCCTTAGACTTGATTGCATCCGGTGGCATTTTCTGCCGGGTTACCGAGTCTGCAAAATTTGAGATTTCATCCAATAAACATCTTTACCGGCGTTCTCGAACTTGTGTGAATAACGATTTCAGTTTTGTGAAAGTTTTATCCAATAAAACCGCTGACCGGTTTACTTGATCGACAGTGCTATACTAATTTGGTTGATGGCCTCGGTGAGGTGCTTCACTACCCGCTTTTGGTTCATGACTTCAGCGTTTCCAAGTACGTTTTGGAGCAAACCTTGGGCTTCGCGCAGTTTGGCATCAGACAACGGCTGGGGCTGACGGTCTTTGTCGTCACCCGCGAGGTTCATTCCCAACAATTTAGCCGCCACCTTAACGGCGTGAAGGGCTTTAACGCGGTGCCCGCTGTAATCATGGTCACCGGTCGCCAGAATGTCATAGGCGTTCTGCAACATCCCCGCTTCCGTTGAATCGCTGAAGGCCACGGGCTGGAATTGGCCCAGAACAGCTACTCCGCCCAAGGGTTGCGGCGTTAACGTTGAATTAGCGGTGGCATGGCTGGTGATAAAAACCACCGCCGACGCTACGGTGGATACTACAAGTGTATTGATGTTCATATGTGTTCATGATGTGACGCGCCAAACACCGGGAAGGTTACGTGAACCAGATTTTTCAAAATTTCATCCGATCACCACTCGTCTGCCAGATCGAAGTTAAATTCTTGACCGAAGACGTCACAAGGCTCAATGCTCGTTGCTGTCACTACCCATGAGTAAATCAACCGTAGAACAAATTCGAGAACGCTTTGACGGAGACGTTGAGCGGTTTTCCAACCTTGAAACCGGTCAATCCGCCACGATTGATGCTCCACTGTCACTGGCTTTGATTGCTGATGCAGCTTCACGAGTTACACCCACTGCGACATCACTTCTGGACGTTGGCTGTGGTGCTGGAAACTATTCACTGAAGATTTTGGAGCGATTACCCAATCTTGATGTGACGCTGATTGATTTGAGCCGGCCGATGTTGGAACGTGCCGTCGAGCGGGTCAGTCGAGCGACCAGTGGCCGAGTCACCGCGTTTCAAGGTGATGTGCGGGAGTTGCGGATTGGCGAGTCGAATTTTGACATCATTTGTGCCGCAGCCGTTTTGCATCACCTGCGGGAGACCGACGAATGGCACCGTACATTTTCTAAACTTTACACTTCGCTCAAGGCGGGTGGTTCGTTTTGGATTTCAGATCTGATTGAGCATTCGGATAAGCGGGTGCAGTCGTTAATGTGGGAGCAATATGGAAATTATCTTTCCCAAATTAAAGACGAGGCATATCGCGACCATGTTTTTGATTATATTGCACAAGAAGATTCTCCCCGGCCATTGATGTTCCAAATTGATCTACTGCGTTCGGTTGGATTCAGCAATGTTGAAATCTTACACAAGAATAGTTGTTTTGCCGCCTTTGGTGGCATTAAAGGATGTTGAACGGGAAGTTTTCGTAGCGGATGGATTTTCAGCGGGGATTCCAGTTCACACTCATACCCAGCGAAACTGATCCACAACCGACAGACTGGCCCATCCGGTCGCACAGGGTCTGGTTCCATTGGGTGCTGGTTGCCGGGTCGGGCTGGGATACGGCTTGAAATGCCTTGTAATAAAACAGCCGCTGCGGAAAATACGCTTCAATGATTCCCTGCCCTATCAAGTTCATGCCATCATTACTGGCGTTGGTGAGTTGTTTCCTCACGGCTGGCGGGTTGAAGGCCGCACCGACCGGCCCAACCTTGCATTTTGATTATGGCAACGGCCAGCCGATTGAAAATCCGCTTAATAAATTCATGTATTTCGTGCCGCTGATTTGGCCAGCCCCAATTTCCGTTACGAACAACGCGGGCAACACCCAACGTGTAAGGATGGTATCTTCCAATTGCGTGACGAACGGGACTACATTTCATGCCGTCTGCGAATATGATTTCGTCGGTGATGGATTCGAGCGCAATGTTTTTGACCATGATGATTTAATCAAACAGCATGAAGCAGATTTTAAGGCAGGCAAACCTTTACCACCACAGCTTGACTTCATTAGTGTACAAGGTTCCGGCAAGGGACGCGTTGAGATTAAAGGCACGCTGACCAAAGGCGTGCCCAAAGTAACTGAGGTGCGGATGCTATTCAACTGCCATGGTTATGCCAGTCCGGTGAGTATCATTTTGGACACCATGGTTTACCGAAATGGTTCGATCCAACATGAAAACGAACTCGTAGCACGGGTCAACCAACTTGCTTTTTACCTGAAATCTGGTGCGCCAAAAATGGAAGTATCGCTGTCCACGATTAGACCGGCAGATTCCAGTGATAGTCTCTGGCAGGATTTTGTCGGCAGAATTAAGGGTATGGTGGCGAATATGCTTATTCCGGCTCTCCCGGTGTCGACCGATGGCTATCACGCCATGATGGATTTTGGTTCGGCGCTCGCCATGGCGAAATCCACATTCACGTTCCCATTCGCGCCCAGTCTCAAAAACAGTCCAGCCACAGCGCCTTAATTATTCAATGACCGTCCGCCGGGTAAGTCAGGCGAGGTTGGATTCGTTGAAATTTCATCCCTTGTGAAACGAAATCCTTCGCCCGGTGTTTATTTTTGCTTGTGAACATGTGCCGAACATTGCTGACGTGCTGTCTGGTGGTATTCGGTGCCTTGATTTTCAACGGATGCGCCACGACAGGCCAGGATTCGTATTCATCGTCTGGAACCTCCAGCATGAGCACGTTTGAAAAGAGCCCTACATCTCCAATTGATGGCATGAACTGGTTGGAACAAATTGGCTATTTTGTTGGATGGATTTCACTGGAGGCTGCCTACTCTTATGCCGGTGGGAACCCCGCGTATTCGTCACCATCCTGAATGGTTTTGATTTGCAGCTAGTTGATTTAATATGGGATGCCGATTTTGGTTCTTATTATTTTCGCGCGAGAACATACAATCCAGGCACAGGAAGATTCCCAACCTCTGATTCGTATGAGGGTAACAACGAAGATCCGCTGTCGCTTAATAAATGCCCCATCCACCATCAGCGGCATCGAATAAAAACCACAGCGTCAAAATACCAATGAGCAACCATGTCTCTGCGTAAAAAGTTCAAGCAATCACGACTGAACCGGCTGCCTTGCTCCGGCTTGGGTGGTCAGGCGGCGCTGCTCGGCTCAAACAAGCATTCTTTTATCGACCCTCAATGACCGATGAGGGCCGGGCCGGGGACGCCTATAATTGACAGGACTTTCGACAATACCGGTGTTTCCGTGGAAGTGCTGGGCTGGATGCTGCCGTTGATGGCAATCGTTCCGCCGGTGGCCACGGCGCTGACACCGTTCGCGAGCGTTTTGTAAGGAGCCGCGTAACTGCCGTTTTGGGTGGCGCCAGTGTAATTGAAATCCACCCAGACTGGCATGTACATCGAAACGGGAGCCGAGTCGTTGCCGTTGGCAATCACGCGTATGGAATAGAGACCTTTGTAGACGTTCGCAGGCACGGCGCATTCCGTGGTCACAATTTCCGGACCGGTCTGGACGCTGGTGCTGCTCCAGTTGTACGTGCGGCCGTATGTGACATTCCCGCTGCCATCGGTGAAACTGACCAGGGGGTAGTTGCTATCCTGATGGTATTCGTCCCCGTACATCGCCCCTTGTGAAATGCCGTTGAACAGGGTTCCTGTCAGGTGCAGACTGCCGTCGGCATTCCACGACACGCTTTGGATGGCAGGCTGGCCGGCAGCCAGCGGCGACGGATCGGGTCTATAAACATAGACATTAGTGGTGTCGTCAAAAAGGACATCGCCGTCGGGCAATTGCAGCATGGAGCACTCGTCCGAGATCACGTCTTTGGTTTCGGTGAAAACTGGACTGGAACTGTACGTGCCGGTGCCGGGATCGTATTCATATATGTAAAAAGGGTAGTCGTTGGTTGGAGTGGGAAAGGCGAGGATCATTTTGCCGTTGTTCAACGTGCAAGCCGGCGCGTCTCGCATCACGAGGCCGGCGGGGATGTCAGGCCCCGGGGACCATGTGCCTGAATTGGTTCCTCCCAGGGGCGACGGCGTATAAATCGCACTTTTATTGTTCCCGCCGAAGTATAAGACCTGACCATTGGTCATCAGCATGGGGGCGCCGATTTCAAAACTAGCGGAGAACATATATCCAGGCGCGTTCTGGACCAAGACCCAACTGTTTGAAGCCGGAATGTACCGCTCGGATGTCCAAGCGGTGGCCGTGCCGGCTCCGCCGGTGCCTTCATAGCAATTGTCAATGGTAAGTATGCTGTCACCGGGCAGTTTTACCCAGCCGCATTCGTCTTGATTGCCGGAGCAGCTATGGACGACACCTCCCTCGGACCAGGTGCTCGTGGTCGGGTTGTAAATGAGCGTTCCGCCAAATACCCCTGGATTAACCGGCGCCACCAGGACATTGCCGTTGGGCAGGACCATACTTTCGGAGTCGAGGAATGCTTGTAGGTTAGAATTGACGTTGAGGGGAGTCGGCAGGAGCGGATTGAGTAAAGAATTCGGAGGATTTATGTACGTCCACGAACCAAAGCCGTTAGTGGCTCGTGGATCAAAAATTTCCGCCGTCGCCATGCCGGAACCATACTCACCCCCGGCAACAAAGACCCGGCCGTCGGGCAGGACGTCCGATGCGCCATACAACCGGGTGTCATGCATCGAGGCGCAATTGGAGAAGGACCCATCGGAATACTGCCCGCTCGAATCCGGCAGGAAAAACTTCCATCCATTGTTGCCACTATCCTGCATCAGGACTCGGCCATCGGAGAGCAGCAACATATGGCCCGGGCTGAACCCTGACGGAATCGTCGTGCTGATCTGAGTCATCGTGCCCGCCATCGTGTTCGCGGGAGTGACGACTCCGGCGAAAATCATCATGCAGGCAAGTACCACCCCTGGGATGAACGGACAAAAGCGACGCGCTTTAGTTTTCATGGATGTTCTCCACCTCGCGTCACTTCTTGTTTGTGAGCCCCTTAAGGGCGCGCTCCAATTCGTCCAGTCGCCTGGCCAGAGTATCATTCTGCTGTTTCAGCTGCGCATTTTCGTTTTCCAGTTTTTGATTCAAGCCTTGGATTGCGGCCAGCGCCACGCCGCCTTCATCAGCCATCGAAATATGCTTGTCATCACCTCCGTTCAATCTAAACGCCGCGGCAAAATCCTGCGCCATGGGGCCGATATGCTGGTTTTCCTTGGGATCGGTTTTGTAATTCCATTCTGTCACCGGCAAAGCCGTCACCTTGTCCAGCACTTCCCGCGGGTTGACCGTGGCGAAGTTTTCCTTGGCATTGCGGTCGCTGGTGATGCCCAGAATCTGGCAATAAGCGGTCCCTGCAATGTAAGTGGCCGTATGAGTGCCAGGAGTGCCAATGCGGATGATGCCATTTTCCGAGGCGTTTCCTGAATTGCCGATATAGATGTTGTTGGTGCCCGTCTGAAGATTGACTCCCGCCTCGAAACCCAGCGCGATATTGCCGTTGCCCGCGGTCATTTTTTGAAAGGAGTAGGTGCCGACGCCGGTGTTGGCCGAGCCGGTCAAGCTGACGAGCAATGAACTTTGCCCAACGGCCACGTTGTCCGCGCCGCTCATGTTCGCGGCCAGGGCCAGAAAGCCGAGGCCCTCATTGTTGTAGCCCGTGTGGTTGTTTTGCAGCGCTGAGCATCCAACACCCGTATTGCCCCCCCCCGCGGAAAAAGCCAGCGCACCGGTACCGATGGCCGTGTTGTAGGATCCCGCTGCCGTCAAACTCAACGCGATCGCCCCCACCGCCGTATTGCTCGAGCCCGTGGAGTTGAACGCCATCGCGTCATTGCCAAATGCCGAATTGTAAGAACCGGTGGTATCCAGGCCAAGCGCCCCAATACCCATGGCGGTGTTGTAGAGTCCGCTCGTGACGGCACTCAAGGCGTAATCCCCCACGCCGCAATTGCCCTGGCCGCTGAGCGAGCTATTGCCGGAATTCGCGCCGGCAAAGAAATTTTGCGTGCCGGGTTCGGTCACGCTGGAGACTGAGGCCGGCAACTGGGAGAGCGCAATGGATCCCGTCACATTCTCTGCTGAGATGGCATACGGCGTGGGGGTGACTTCCTCACGCGGGCCGAGTGTATTAAAAACGCCGGTTCCAGTCGTTCGGACGCCGATCTGTAACCAGTAAGTCGTTCCATCAAAGACTCCGGCACCGAAATCCTCGATGACTGTGAACAGACCATTGGTGACCGGAACGGCCGCGCTCATTTGCGTGGTGCCCGTCTGGGTTCCGCCGCTGCTGGCATTGTACAATGCAAAGGTGAAATCGTAGGAGCCGTTGGCCGGACTGCCGCTGCTTTGGAGTAGCCCTTGGTACGTGAAGGCCGTTCCTTGGGCGAGCGCGGAATCGATCTGGGCGAACATGCCGCAAAATGAAGCCACAAGGATGAAGGTTTTCTTATTCATCTGACATTTCCCATTTGGTTTAATGCCCACGAACGGCGTGGGTTCTTTTCGTGATTTTCTGCCTGCTTCCAGATTATGCAAGTCCTTTTTCAAGTCCGCCGCCGGTTTTTTTCCGGCGCAGGAGGTGGTTCGCCGCCATTTTGTGTTCCAATGCTCATTTTCTTCCGGCGGCGAAGACACCGCCTCCGTTGTTGCCGTGGTTTTCATGTGATTCCTTTCACTTTTACTCATCCTGACATCGCAGTTGCAAATCTCAGCCGTCCAATCCGTTCCAAAATCGTCTGGAACAAATCTCGCGGCACCGCAACCTCCGCCATCTGAAAGACGATCTTCCGGGAATGGCGCACGACCTTCGCCCCGATCTTGATCAGTTTCTCCCGCAACGTCGTCAATGTCCAGTGACGCACCGGTTGGTGGGTGCTATTGCCCATCGGAAACATCATTTTTTGGGCAGAGGACAGCAAGCCGGGCACGAACCGATTTGGTCCGAATCCCAAGACCGTCACCCCATAGTCTTCCTGTCGT
>Ga0302280_1002406_pt1 | contig 14362 bp, 11 predicted proteins | sample III_Fen_E1_1_FD_198771 | JGI IMG/M metagenome (GOLD analysis project Ga0302280, IMG submission 198771) | Peat permafrost microbial communities from Stordalen Mire near Abisko, Sweden - III_Fen_E1_1 | ecosystem: Environmental > Terrestrial > Soil > Wetlands > Permafrost | place: Sweden: Abisko...
TTAAATTTTGATAGGATGCTTATATTTAATATCAATTATGAACAATTAAATATTAGAAGTCATTATCAATCTTTGGTTTCGCTGATATTATTAATCTTGATGGTTGGAGAGGAGTGGTCTCGCTATTCGGTTATCAACAATTTAGAGAAAGAATTGCCGACATAGGTTCGGACATTGGACCGACAGAGGAGTCCCGCTTCTTATGCTCTGTTTTATTTAAAAAAGGCTCTATAACTCTCATCAAGTTTCAAGGGGTCATAGGTGGCTTTTTTCTGTTTGATAGGATCTTGATAAATGGGTTCTCTTATTTTTTTAACTTAATTGTCTAAAATTACTGATCCTATTGATGCTTTACTATTCTTAAACTCACTCTTCAAATCAAAAGTCTCATGGTAGGTTTGATCGATGATTTGATGCTAATTTTTATTGAATTGACTGGGGTCTATGATATATTATTTTGCACTTGTGTTTTCTAGAGTAAGGGGAGGGAGAACTTCATTTGGAATGTCGAGATTCTCTTGATTTTTACTTTTATTTTTAATCTCCACACATCGAAATCGCTTTGATGGTTCGGGTTACTTTGGCTTTGGCTTCTCCCTTTTATCTGTTTTCCAGCCATTAAAACCTCTAGTTCTGGGTTTCGTTTTCACTGGTGATTTTTACTCTGTTTAATCTGTTTAATCTGGACATAGTTAGGAGTATTGCATGGCGAGATTTGTCTAGATTGGATTGTTGATCTTTTTGGTTTAGTCATCCATCTTGAATTACTCTTTTTGCTTTTATCTTGGCGACATGGGCTGATATTCAAATTAGGGTTTCTCTTCAAATCTTTCAGCTTCTCCCCTATTCTCGTAGGAGCCAGTATCTGCTTCATCTTCTTAGTTGCTTTAAATAAATCCTGGTTTTCTCCACATACTAAAGGAATATTGGAACTTTTCACCCTTTTAAAGTTTTTTTGAACTGAAAAGCATTGCCTACATGGCCTATTGCTGTCTCGCTCCCTCCACTTACCCGATTGTAACAACTCTTTAAACCTTAGGATGGGTATTCTTTCGATTCTCCGAATTAATCTTTGCATAGTCCTTTCTCATTGGCGTGCTGCTATCTTTTGCTTGTGGGGTTTTGCCAGTCGATTTCATCTACTCACTAATCTATGTTTTTTTATTATTGTCATTGAGATTTGAGGCCACTACATCCGAGAGTAAAGTTTGCTTATTTACTGTCTCCATGTTATTAGCGGCAACGAGATCCGACAGTAGGGGCTGCTTATTTAATTTATCCATGTTATTAGTGACTGCCAGATCAAAAAAATTAACTAACTCAGCCTCAGCTTTTTTTGATTTAAAACCCATGGCCTTGTTAACACCAAGAAAATCTTTGATGTTCTGACGTTTACGGTTGGTTTTGCAGGCTGGGTTTAACATTTCATAGGTGACTTAGATTTTCTATTATATATCGGAATATTTGATCGAGGAGTGAGAGGATTCTTAAATTTTGAAAAGGGACTCGTTGATAACCTCCATTGGCAAGAACATATTGAGCACAGCGAGTGAAATAGTCAAGAAAATGCAGATGGTCCAATCGAGTGGGATTGCACCTATGGCAAACTGATAGAAGTAAAAATACACAATAAACTGCCCAAATGCAAAAGAGATGAGAAAATATTATAAAAGTTATACGGCACTATCGAATATTATTGAGGACACGGTGTTGGGGAGGCAATAACTACGAGTGAAGAGGAACTTTTCAATGAAGTAGTGGAGGATGAGGCCAAACATTGATATCACCACTACGATTGGAGTCACAGGAGCGTAGAGGGCAGTCAGGAGCAGAGTTTTTAGGATGTGAGCGTATCTATAGGGAGTATCAATGTCAGGCCCTTTGCACATGTCGTTGAGTTATAGTTGTGTGGCTATGATAAACTGCTTTTAAACTAAAAATCTTAGAACTCGATTGATCAGTTCAAAATAATTGAGGAGGAGCAAAGTTACATTCGGTGTTATCGCATTCAGCAGCATAATCACAGTAATTTGGGAGCAGAGATCATGGCTGAGAGAAAAGGTGGAGTAACTCACAGCGATCTAAACGATCACTACGAATATTCCGGCATTGAGAAATAGGAACAGAGTTATTTTGACCATGAGAGTATTTTGAAATTATGTTAGAGTTTCGCATCGCTCTTTCTCAGTGGTAATGACAAGGGAGAACAGGATAATAGAGTTGAATATCGTCACAGCAATTGAACTGCCATAAGTTAAAGCGGCCTGGAGATTAGAATCGGCGGTGGATTGAGACAGTAATTGTAGAGCATAGAGCACGCCTCCTCCCACTATCAAAATCAGAAGATCTATCATGCCATACACGATCTTACGACAAATAGCTCCATACATGGTGATTCCACTATTGATCCAGCATATGTCATCAGGTTATGGAGCTCTTTCTATACTTATTTTATGATCATTAATGGAGAAATCGCTGAGAGGCAGGCACGGGGTACAAAAAAACTGTCCAATCTTTTGTACTAGCGTTGGTTTATAAATAAAGTAGCTTTTGGTGGCTTGGTGTTCGAAGACAACGATTGCAATACTGGAAGTTTTAGTGATTTCCGGAAGGTCTTTGGGCGTAAAAGAATCTATTTTGTTTTACTTCACACAGTCTTTAAAGGCATCTAAGTTTTAAGCCTTGACTTGAGTGTATTCCTTCAGATTATATGACATTATCACCTTGATAACTTTCAAATTTTAAGTGAGCTTCAATTATTACTCATCCATTGTCTGCTTTCTACTATCAATGAGATTCATTATATCTTTTTCAGTGGTATCCGGTGGCAATCTTCGGAGAATAATTGCGTAGTCAGAAGGAGTATCCATGACCTCATCGCATTCTTATGTCAATAGTCTGGCTTTAAATCTAAGATAATGAAAGAGCAATATGATGGCTATAACAAAAACAAGGGATAGATAACTTTGGATCGAAAGATACTTTGTCTCAAATTGCTTGTTTACCAGAGCAAGTATGTTGAAAGCATTTGGGATGCACTCGCTCATCAGCAAACAGTCAGATGATGAAGCGTTTGAATATATTGAAAATCCCATGAAGACAACAGACATGATGAGCAGGATTATGATGACATGCCGTAAATACAAAAAGTAGAGGGGAACGCCCGGTCCTAAAAATGAAAGCTGATTGGGGTCGATGTTGCATGATGTTTATACAATTTAGCTTCCTATTTTGCGGTAGCAGCACTCGCATTCCTATTAACAGCTTTCATCGACTGCCTTAAAAATGCGATTGGCCATTCTATGTTTCGATGCCTCTATATTAATGGAACAATACTGTCAAAATCTGGAGGATAAACATAATTGAACATTCTGGTGACCTGTAGATAAAATAAATATCAGTTCGAAGGTTTCATCAAGAGTTATAATAGTAGAGTTATTATTTAGTAACGGCATGACTGATAGCAATTGATGGCATTGAAAGCTTGATGCTGCCAGTTATCTCTGCAAATAAAATGATATTTATATGGATGTAGAACCCAACAGCTGTTCTAATCGTTGGTAATAATAAATTATTGACTATTGGGCTGGCAATAAATATAATACATGTTTAAAACTGCGATTAAAGATAGTGATAATTCTGATGTGATCATAAAAGCATCACTTTTATCAACTCCTCCCAGAAGCAAGCTTTCTTTACTCGATTTTAGACCCAATACTCAAATAAAAAATAACCTTAGTGCTGTTCCTTCAAGACCAAAATCAACCATGCTCGGTAAAAGAAACAACCACTCCACTTTAAACTCACCAATGCAGTCGAATATAATAAAGGCAAGTTCTCTGAAGAAAGTTTAGGATTAGCTTGAAGGAAGATTCAAATCTGACTTGAGTACTTATCTTCGCAGCAAGTTGAGACAATTAATTAGCAGGACACAGGAAAAGAAGAGGGTAAATCAGTATCTTAGCTCTACTATTGACGAAGAGACAGAAAATGTTTACAAGTTGCCACTCCGGACACCTAAATTATGGTTTGGACAGCAGCAAAAAAGAGGTGAAGATAAAATAGACAATCCATATCTAATTGACGCGAAGTAGCGAATAATCCGGTTAATTGACCTTAAAAAAGAAAGAGAAGCTAACTACAGTTAGATGAGCAATAAAATTCGAGAGAGATGTCTCTCGAATGAAAAGCAACGCATAAGGAGTTTAAATACCATTTCTCAGGAGCATACAATAGACAATGAAGAGTGGAATCAGGATTGGTGCAAAGAACAAAAGTTATAAGCCAAAAGATACAGAAATCGGCTGCTGTTAAAATTTAAAAAACAGAGCAGTAAGCAAATTAAAATCCAATGATCGATTATTTTTCATTTGCCTATCTCTATATTTAAGCTTGATGATTCCTTATGATGGATAGATACATGAATATGATGAATCTAAATTACAGCTAGTAATATTGAACATTAAGATATGAAGATTGGCTGAGCCAAATCTGCTATCAACAATTTGTTAGCTCTCAACGAGATGAGTATCTGCTGTGGTTCAATGATAATGGAAAATATTTATTTTTGTTGGTATTCCGAGATAATTATTATTTAAAATAATGAACAATGTGGTTTCATTGTTCATTCGTTGATGATTAATTCATTTGTATTGTATTTTCAGCTTTTCTATTCTTTTAGTGATGATAGTCAGGATTTAACTTTAATGCTACTTATGCAATATATCTCGTCGCTGTGCATGTAAAATCATTAAATAATATATTTCTTCGCTGATCTACCAATACCATGAGTAAGAAATCACTATTTTAACGGAGATTTACCCTTAACGATGGCTCGTATGATGAAGATGGCGTACAAAGCCCTCTTTTCGGAACACCAGGCCGGAAACTCAATGACTTTAAAAATATTTCGACAAAGTCACTGTCGCTTTCTGAACACCTATTCAACTTGAAAGCCTCTTCCTATTTGGTGCAAAGTGCTAAACTAATTAAGGTTGATGAGTGGTCCTTCGAACCTCAACCGCAGAGCCATTAAAAAACCTTATAGGATATCAAAGTTAAGGCAGATTTAAGTAATCCCTTCTTGCAGGCAAAGTTCAAAAACTTAAACAAGGGAGCCAATAAAACTTGTATAAAAATTGACAAGCTGCAGTTCAAAGATGTGAACAATGTATAAAATGGAGATGATAGGACGACCTTCCGAGTGTTAAAAAAGAGTATCATTCTACCAGGGGGAGGGATATCGACTACACGCTAAATCTGATAATAATATTATTGATTATTTTCTTAAATATTATTGTGGGAGAGATGCGTGTCCTTGTTGAGAGGCAATAAAATTAATAAAGAATGTGGATATAAATAAACCAAAATAGATAGGGTAATTTTTGATTGGAGAGTTCCAAAAACAATTATTTTTTAATTAAAAAATGAAGAAAGTCTCTAATAGCCGTTCATGCCTCAAATGAGCAAATACAAAGCAAATAATTAAAAAAAGGAAAATAAAATATGTGTGATACTTTCATCGAAGAAAGTTTGTATTATAGTCCATGGCAGTCAAAGGGCTAAAATAAACACATCGCATCTATAATAATGATCTTTTGATAAACTATCTTTTCTTATATTTGACAAAATTATTGTATCCAAGATATCAAAGGATATTCCGCGAGATATACTCACTCATTTTACAAATCAATAACTTCAGATTATAATATCGAATTTGGCAAATCTTATTTTAATTATTTTTGCAATTAAATAACAATGATATAATGTATTGACAAGCTATTAAAATGAGCTTGTCGTGTATAAATGCAAAACAGCACAGAGAGTCTAGATACTATTTTACTAATTTTATTAAATCATTTATATTCCCAATAATATAACTTACAGATGAGCAAAGTTCAAGACGATGCCAAATCCACAGGATCACGTAAAAGCGGAAAACTACACTCCGCTATCGAAAAAGCGCAAGCCATTCAACAGCGCGAACAACTCAGACAGATGATTGTTGATAAGTTTAACAAAGATTTTGCGAAGGGAAATAAGAACATCACCAAAATTATTTAGGATATTGTCGCCAGTTTCTTTGAGAAAGAAAAGGTGACGGAGGAAACACTAAGACAGTTGAAGCAAACAGTCTCCAAAGCAGTGGAGGACTTTAGGCGAGATAACAAAAGCTGTAAGATTGGTACTATTTAGAAACTAAAAAACAGTCCACGACATCTAAACAAGAAATCGAACAGCGAAACGCAGAGGATAAAAAAAGTCAAGCTCCGTCTCAAAAATCTGAGAAACGAAATCAGCCAAATGTTCAACAAGATAAGCAGTCTTCGAGATCAGGGCAATCATCTGAAACAAGGTAATTCAATTCTTATTCAGCTCAATGGCTTCAAAGTCAGTTTATCAGGTCTAAGGCGATGATGAAGATTAATGGGCAACTCTAGTTAAATTTGACACGGAACTGTTTAAGAAATAAAAGGAGTTGTAGCGAATGAGGGAGGAGGAGTTCAAGAAAAAGATCAAGAAAGAGCTTGACAAGCAAATGTAATAAAAGCGGAGAAAGAAATAGGCTGAGCAACAGGAATAGGAGGAATATTTTAAATTGCAAAAAGAACAAGCCAAGACCTACGACGAGAGGGAGAAATAAAAGCAGCAATAATATGATCGAAAGATTCAGTTGGAAAAGCAAATGAGAGATAGGCAAGTGAAAGACGAATCGAAGAGGAAGAAACATTAAAAGAGAAAAGAGGATGAGTTGGATCAGCTGTTGGTTGAAAAGATTAAGTAAGAGTTGACACTTGAGTAACGAGAGGCGAAGGAGAGGAAGTTAAAGGAGTTAAATCGATTTCAACAGGTCATGGTATAAAACGAAGACAACCAGCGTCGATTGAGGGAAGAAGCTGAAAAAGAGCGTATTGAGGTATTGATAATATAATTTAGGATATGAAGGCTCAATAAGAATATGCAAGACTTCAAGATTAACTTGAGAAGAAGCGAGAGGAAGAGAAGAAAGAGAGGGAAAATAAGATTAAAGCAGTAATGGCGTCTTTTGCTGACTCTGTTATCAAGGACCAGAAAGAACAGATACGAGCTGAGGATGAGAAGATGATGAAGCATATTGAAAATCAGCTCAAGAAGGAGAAAGAAGAGGAGGAGAGAAAGAAGATGGTTCAAGAGGAAGAGAAAAAGAGGATGAGAGAGTATTTGGACAGACAGGTGATAGAGAAAAAGCAAAAGTAAATCGACTAAAAGAAGATTGATGAAAAGCAAGCCCACGTCTGGAAGGAAGACACAAATTCTTTCCTCGATAACTAAAAGAATAAGTAGGAATACTTAAAGGGCGTATATAAAAAGCATGAGGAGGTGTTGCTTGCTCAAATGCAGGACAAAGAATAACATAAGAACCGCAAAAAGATGAATACTCTGTAGCTTCTTTACAACAAAGCTTTGATGAAGGCAGCGGCTGATCAAGCTGATAATGTCAAGAAGGCGAAGGTGTGATTATCGATCCCTCATTCATAATGTAATTTGCCACTTAGTTTTTGGATTAATTGATTAGACGTTTATCAAAATGTATTGACTAAGAGGAGAACGACCTATGGATGGTCAATTATTTACGAAGATAGAAATATACACAATATTAGTTCCAAAATAGGAACATTTTATTCAGAAAGATGTACAGTCAATTCAAATGCTGGTCAAGAGATAGATATATCAGGTAGAAGTCAATATCAACGAAATACAGCTTCCCTACGAGCTTTTACCGATTACTTTATGCCTTTGCCTCGCATAATATTTTACTTATTTTGTGAGAGATCTCTATCAGCATACTTCCTTTTCACCTCTATCGGAGGTTACATCTCCCCAAAAGAGAAAAAATTATGCATGGCCTGTATATTTCTTACTTATTTTTTTGCCTACTGCAAACACTTGAATTTGGGTGTTTCATAGCCTTTGGTGCTCTATTTATTGCATGAATTATCTAGAAGAAAATCTTTTTCTGTTATTATGGTCATGGGCAACTTTTTTATGGACTAAATATTTTTTTTGTCATTCATGGTGGGGATGCGATTGGCCCGAGGAGAGCACTTTTCGAATTTATCCTTGGTTTTGCTTAGAGATTTCTTGTTTGCAGGACTGGGAAGCACAGGTTTAAACTTAAGCTTAATCTGCGAGGTTGATGTTTTTAATCTGTTCATTAGCATTGGTATTTTAATAGTAAAACTTTAATTCCTCTAATAAAAATAAATAAAAGCCAAGAGTCTTTCCTTGACCGCAATATTGTGTTCTCTTTAAAAGTAGGTAATTTCATCATTAAAACTAAATTATCATTTTGTTAAATTAATCACTGATAATCCTTTCAAAGAATATTAGACATTAATAAGTGTGCTCAATGCATTGTAATAAAATGATAGTTCATAATGATAGGTGTCGTAATTCCAATCACTACTGTCCCTCACGAGCTCCTCCTCTTCTCCTTGCCTCACGTTTGGGAGCCTCTTCAGTTTTTTCCTGCTTGGGGGCCTCCTCAGTAGTGGGCTTTTCTTCAACAATTTTTTTTTATTCTCTCTGCTCTCGAGGTTTTCTCTCTCCCTTTTCAGCTCTGTCTTTTCCATCAACTCTTGGTCTCCTTTTTCCTCCCTTAGCATCTCTCTTTGGGACTTCAGCAGCCTTAATCTCAATATTTGCACTGATTTTGGTTGCAAAATCTTCTCCAAATCTCTTCTTGATCATCTCTGCAGTTTCGTGATCAATGGTGACCTAATCTTATGACAAAATATACTTGATTGATGTTAATCTCGGATTCTTTAGGAACCCAATCCAATCTTCGCTCTCTCTCCTCCTCCTGCACCTTGAGAGAAATTCCTTTGACAGGCCCCCTCTGTATACGTTTGACCAAGTGAGTAGCAAACCCTGCAATTTTATTCCTAAGACTCTTGGTTGGGACTTTAGCGACTTCTGAGAGTATCTTTTTGTTGATATGGAAGTCATTGGTCAGCTTTTGATAATGTTTTTCCAGCAATACCTTGGCAGCTCTCTTGATGGTTTTTGTTCGTACTCTTCCCATTTATGATAAATATCAATATTTAATAAATCAAAAATAATAATATTTATATAGGGCCAATTATTAGAAGGCAGACTACTGGGAGCAGATGAGGAACAGATCACAAAGTAGTATAATATCAAGTAGCGGAATTTTTGGGGTAGACCACGTCCTAAAATAGGATTAACGAGCAGATCAACGCCTGGGATTTGCGAGGTAGACAGTTCTAGGTCGAGAGGATATGCATGGTTGGCGCTCTTTGCTCTCGATCATCCACGTTTTGAACCATTATCTCCTCCTAAATTGAAAGCTACTCCAGTCCATCAACATTGTTGTTAATCATCTTATTTCTCCTGATTTTGCTGACGATTCTTCTGACGTCCTCTTTGGAACTGAGACATCTGTATCGTGAATCTCTTTTCATGGTGCGGATAATCTCTCTGACTTCTTGCTCAGACTCAACTATTTGAGGGAGACTGGCAATGAAATCTTACATGATTTGAGGTTTGTGAGGATTCTCCCTATTTTTCAAGAGTTATAACTGTGATCGATTTTCAATCACGGCCAACGTAGATCTTATCTCCTCCTGTTTTTCTTCATCCGAGCAGTGCTCATCAGGTGTTTATTGTTCACAGCTGTGTCCCTCCGAATGTTAAATAGATTTTTTACTGATGCATCCTTTCCTTTTGATATTCTTCAACAGTTGTCTACATAATAAAAGATATACTTGACTCCCCTTCGAAACTATCTATGTTCAAAGATATTTTTATTAAGTTAGTTGCGTATTTTGTGAAAGTCATACATGTTAAGCTGCCTCACGAACGAGGAGAAGTTGCGGTGTCTGAAATAAATGGGAAGAATCTCTTGTTCAAATTTCTAGACCTCAAGAATGGTAAAACTGGTGCCTTATTCATTCCATGCAATGATTTAATTGTACTGACCGCTCTGAGTAAATAGAACTTTACCTCGAGAATCTCATAGGTTTTGGCGATGAAGATGGAAGGACCACTAACCTTCTCCCGCCTCCACCCCGAGCGCTTAGACTCCATCCTCCACTCATCCTGTAAAGGAGAATTGTTAGTTTTTTTCTATTGGCTAAGCATTTCTAAAAGTTCGATTAATAATTTTAAACACAGGTATTAGATTTCCGCCATAAATAAAAATAATCACACGCGTACCGCCGCACTCTCAGATTGAAGTTACTGTCGGCATTTACTTGGACAATTATAGTTTTTGATGGAATGGGGGATGGGATGTTATAAATTCAGTATATAATTGTAGCATGATCATAGTATCAACTCATCAAATAGAATAGAATTCGAGGCGTAGCCCGTAGGAATAGGGATGATAAAGGATTCAATTACGAATGGAGAGTCGTTTTTTGTGTATTTTTCATTTTTTAAATCACCTATTTTCTATTGAATTCTATATTACTGTTATAGCAACTCCTGGGAATAATTATTCTGCTAGTGCTCAGAGCGATTGAGGTACTTTCAGTATCCAGTATTTAATCAGTATTTATTCTGAAACCCTTATAATAGCGACACTGGCAGGAAAGAATTTCTGTATTTTTTGTTGACGACTACAGCATTCAATCAGCCTAATTAGTCTCCATAAATTTTTCCTTGAATTTAAAGATATTGTTAGTACTTTGTAGGTGTTTATTGAAAAAAATATGAATGATTATCTCCAAAAATTAGCTATATCTTTCGCTTGATTGCAAGCTCTAATTGTCTTCTGTTGTTCATTAGCCAGATGTCAACCATCTTTCTGTATTTTGGATGATTTTTTCGCTTATCTTTTTCATTTAATGTAGCTTTTCACATTTTCCTCTACAAATACATCATTACACATTACACATCAGGATAATCCATGGGTATTAGGTCATTGAATAGTTCATCAAATTTCATTAAATTTCAATTATCTACATTGGAGAAGTCTCCTGTAAACAATATTTTACTGATAATGAGCAAGTGGTTATCGCAGCAAAATATTGGCTTAGGAATTTATTTTTTGTTTAGGTAAGCAGCATATGTAGCATAATCAAAATTAAGTTATAAACTGATGACAATCATAATATCACGACACAGCTTGGAGTCACGATCTTCATTTGACTGATCAACAAAATCTTTTCAGGAGTAATCAGAAATTTCTGGACGAGGTTGCCCTTTTGACACGCAACAAACAGCTAACAGTTTTGAGAAATCGCGAAGAAGCGAGGCCAGGATTCAACTTTGAAGGATCTTTGCTGCTCAAGCTGTTGTCCTTTAACGTCTAAGATCATTATCTTGTCCTCCCCTCTAAAAGCAACATACACCTGATTGTTAAAATATTTTATTTAAGAGAGAAAATTATCTGGATTGGTTGATAACTTATAAGCGACCAGTTGCTCAAGACCAGGTCCGTTATAACTAAGAACTCGAATGGTTCCATCCAATTAACAGGAGAGATAAATTAACTTACTACCCGGCTTGCCTCTGCTTTGAGTTCGAGGGCCACTGTTTTCCAGTTTGATTGATTTTTCCTTCTCCCATTTGATTGATTCAGGGGTAAAGGCATAATAATAGACCCAGTCAGTACCTAAATCTGCTAAAAACAGAGTTGAATTATCCTCAGACCAAACTGTTGTATGAGGATGAGAGGCAGTTTGTCTTGTTGGGTGATTACTGCTGCCCTAGTGAGTAATGAGAGAGTGCACAGATGATGGTATATGGTTCGTCAGTCTGTATATGATAGCGGAAGCACTGGAGTAGTTAGTAGCCACTAAAAAACTGCCAGTATTATCAATAGAAAGATGGCAAGGATCATCGCCCATGGTCTTAACTTTGCTGAGAACCTTAAAATTCTTATCTAGGGTGCTAATGGTACCATCCTGATGTTCAGCTGTCACATAGTAATATTCATCATGCCTCAGGACATAGGATGGATTAATTTCCGACAGAACCGGTTCTAACTTCTTATTGCTATAGTGAAAGAGCGATGGGGCAACCTTCCCATCTGAATATGACCCAATGACGATGTCGTCGCCAAGTAGATTATTCATCTTCTCAATTAATTAATCAACTATCTTTAAAATAAAGAATTTTATTGGATGGGCTGAAAATGAAAACACAGCCACTATAGAAATAAGGGAAAATTTACCATCATATTTATATAGTATTTATTAGGACGGAGTCAGATTTAGATCATAGTGAACGATAACAACCAATCATAGTTTTTGTAAGCCTATCAGTATCTATGAAGGAGTTCTCATTATCACTCGAATCTCCGTATTCTTGTCCAATCGAAGAGCGGATTCTCTTCCGAGGATGCGTACCTCAGTTCCAATCATTACTTAAAACTCTTAACTATCGCTCTCACTTACTGAAGAGTTTTCAGAAACTATATGGGCTGCATGTGGATTATACAGCGGTAACAGTCTCAGGATATATATCCCCTGATGAATGACACTAATGTAGTTATTGAAAGTCAGCCTCGCGCTAGGAATCTCGAATACTTCGGGCAACAAGTTGAGCAGTTCCTTGTTAATGATGGCTATCTAATTCTATTGTTCGTAGCTGTGCCACCAAGCCACCCTTGCCCCCAAACTCATCTACCTATTTATTTCCGTCTGACTTGCGAGTATCTTGCGAGTGCTGTCCATACTTTCCTCGATGTAGACCCTCAACTCCTCAAGAGTTTAGTTAATCGGCTGTGTGTTCTGACGAATGATTGGTAGAATATCCTTAATATTCATTTTTGAAAGAACATCCTTCTGTAAAGATTCGATGTTCTTGTAGACAAGATCCAATTTTACGGATTAGAAATTGGATATCTCGGAGAACCCCTTGTGGATGGTGACTTTATTGTTTCTGTCGATCTGTGACCAACTGTTATTCATGAGTTTGGTTTAACTTCCTTAATTCGGGCATATTTTAAACTTCTCCTCGATTTATGCTTCCAACTTGTCAATCTTCCTACACACCTCATTATTTAGATTAATTGTTTTTTTATTTCTCGCCTACAACTGCCTGTCGAACTCGCCCTGCCTCTATTGTAATTTGTTGATTTCTTCAACCAACAATGAAAACATTGTCTCGTTGGATTATAAAAATAATTATTGGGGTTGAATTCTACGCATTTTTTATTTCAATGAAGATTTGCTCTATGATTTTGGAGGTTTTAGGGGATTTATGCTTTTGAGCCTTTTTCCAAGCTCGTTTATCTTGTCGATTGCGATCTCCTGCATCTTGATGTTACGTTCCTCCTCCTGCTTTTGGTCTTCGGTTAGTTTGGCCTCGACTTCATCCATATATCGCTTGAGATGTCCGAAGCTTACTTTTTTTTAGAAAATGCTTAAGCATTAGGAGCGATCCATCTATATCACTGTGAATATACTTTTTTATTTATGATTGACTAAATTTCGCTTATTCGGTAGGTCAGTGAAGCTATGCTGTCTTTGAGCGCATTGACACTGATGTCTTATTTGATGTGGCTTGGCAGTCGATCGGAGCCGTTGCCTATTGAATGTGAATTATCGAACATACGATTTATTTAAATGCAATGATCAGAATATACGGGTATGAATATAGAACCTAACAATGCAAGTGGAGGTAAAAAGTGGTAACTTAAGACGAATGAATAAATCCAGACAAATTTCAGGAGTCTTTGGTTGTTCCTTCCTCAAAATAAACCTAATATAAGAAGTGAAAAATAATTGTAAAAAGGCTCATTTTAATTTTTTTCTTTTGCCTCAGTTATTTTTGTCAAAAAAATTTAAATCAGGAGAATTAAATCAATCAGTTCGTCCGGCGTTAAAGTACAGCATACAAATGAATATCCTCAGTAGCAAATTTTTTAACAGCCGCCAGATCTTCATCCCTACGAATCAAAATTATTTCCTTTCGATTGCGCCACCAGTAAATGCTTCCCTTTCCACTTGGGTAACAAAGTTATTCAGAAAATTTGTCCGTATCTTTTGGTACAACAAATGGTTCCATATTTTATATTGACAAGGAGAATGTCCAAAATTATTGTTGTAGTTAAATGTATTTTTGAGGAAACTACAGAAGTAATCGAGTAGCAATTATCCATCCTGGGTTTTACTCTCTAAAGTATGCTTTGGCTGCATTTGAATGAGAGCCAGAAGCCACACATCTATGGTTCTGAAGGAAGTTAATAAAGGTGGGAAGTTCCTGCTGCATTCTTTCTTTGATAACAATATGATAACTGAAAGCAAATGAATTGATATAAAATTTGACAATACCTATAAAAATTCACAAAGTTGGATAATAAAACAATTATTATTATAATGAGAAGAAAATTAGATTTGGGGTTGGGGTT
>Ga0302280_1002409_pt1 | contig 14345 bp, 11 predicted proteins | sample III_Fen_E1_1_FD_198771 | JGI IMG/M metagenome (GOLD analysis project Ga0302280, IMG submission 198771) | Peat permafrost microbial communities from Stordalen Mire near Abisko, Sweden - III_Fen_E1_1 | ecosystem: Environmental > Terrestrial > Soil > Wetlands > Permafrost | place: Sweden: Abisko...
CGGTAAAAGCGACGAGTTCGCCCGACCACGCCACGGCCAGGGTGGAAGTCGGCGAATCGGATTCCGCCAAAATCGCCGCTACACCGGAGACAACCAAGCTGGATCAGGCGTTGAGCGACAACACCTCGGCACTGCGCCTCGCGCAAAATCTCGGCGCGGATTACATTTTGATCCCCAGCATCACCGGCTACGGCACGGAGAAAAAATCTTACAGCGGCAATGGCATCCAGACGTTGAACATCACCCACCGGCTGCGCGTGAGCTACAAAATCGTCGAGGCGGGCGCGGGCGGCGCGGTGCGCGGCGGCGCGTTTGTTTCCGAAAGCACGACGCGTGACACTGCGGGTTTGCAGGTGGACAGCACGGATACCTTGAATTCACTGCTGGACGATGCGGCGGGTCAACTGGCCGACGCCATTGTCGGTGACGCGGTGACATTGACCAACGAAGTTGCGAAGGTGGGCATGGTGAGTTTCTCGGTCGCCTGCACGATGACGGATCCGCGCCAGCAGCCGATCCTGGTTTCGGCGGTGAGCGTTTCCGCCGACAACAAACTCGTGACCAGCGCGCCCGCGCCCGTTCAGGCGATGGACGTGACGGTGGAACTGGACGGCGTGGCGCTCGGTTCCGCGCCCGGCGATTTCAAGGCGCTCCCCGGCTTGCACAAAATCCGCCTGACGCGCGAAGGCTTTGATGATTGGGAACGCACGATCAATATTTATGACGGCCAGACATTGCGCGTGGCGATGCAGATGAGCGCGGACGGCTACGCGAAGTGGAAGGACACGACGGACTTTCTGGCCACGCTCGACGCGAACCGCAAGCTGACTGACGCCGAGGTGAAGCGTGTCGAGGGCGTCGCGGAATTTTACAAGAACAGCCATTACCGCGTGGACACAAAGGAAAACATCCACATCAATAAAAGCCTTTATTGACCGAACTAAAATCTCAACGCCATGAAAAATCCCTTTTTGAAAAATCTTTTTGTCATTGCCGGTCTCGCGCTGCTGCCCGCGCTCGCCAGCGCGCAGGACAAGGCGACGATTGCCATTTCGTCCATCAAGCCCACGCCGTCGCTGGCGGCGGCGACCGCCAAAAAATTGGAGCTGGATCGCATCATCGAGTCGCTGGACGGGCAGTTGATTGACCGCATCAACGCGACGCGCAAGTTTGACGTGCTGAACCGCAGCGACCTGTCGGACATCATCAAGGAGCAGGATTTGGGCGCGTCGGGCAACGTGGATGCCAAGACCGCCGCCAAGGCCGGCCAGCTCGCTGGCGCGAAATATCTGCTGGTGGCGACGGTGGACGACTATCAGGATTATGTGGAGAAGGCGACCTTCACGGGCACGGGCGAGACGGCTACCAAGCGCGTGTTCCGCTTTTCCATTGTCGGGAAAATTTATGATTCCTCGACCGGCAAACTCTTGGAGTCGGCGAATTTCCAGACGGGCAACGACGAGTTCAAGCAGATCCAGATGGAACGGAGTTACGTGGTCAAGGACGGCGAACTAAGCGATGAGATGATGATTGCGGTTTCGCGCTCGATGGCGGAGAAGATTGCCAACCATGTCGTGGACATTTTGTTCCCAGCCAAGGTGCTCGTGAAACGTGACAACACGGTGACAATCAACCGCGGCGAGGGTGCGGGCGTGGCGGAAGGCGACACGTTCAATGTTTACGCGCTCGGCGCGGAGTTGATTGATCCGGACACGAAAGAGTCGCTCGGCCGCGAAGAGGTCAAGGTCGGTAAGGTGAAAATTTCGCAGGTGAATCCCAAGACCTCGATGGCAACGATTTTGGAAGACACAGGCATTGACGCGGGAGCCGTGCTTCGCAAGGCGCAGTAAACCAACCAACCAAATCCAGAGGAAAACGTGAAGAACGCAGGGAAGTTTTTTGTCAGACAAACCATCAAGTTCATTTTGCCGGTCGTCGCGGCCGGTTTGCTGGGCACGGGCTGCCAAACTTACGAGCAGCAGAACAAGGTCATCAGCTACTGGCATCAGGGCAACCTGACCAACGCCGTTGTCGAAGCCACCAAGGAGGCGGACAAAAACGCGGGCAACAAGGACGCCATCGTCTGGCGGCTGGAGCAGGGCGCCGTTATGCGCGCCAACGGCCAATACGACGACAGCAACAAGGCGTTCGACGAGGCGCAGACGCAGATTGATGATTATTCGCAGAAGGCCAAAATCCGCGTCGGGCAGGAGGCGGGCGCACTACTTTCCAACCAGGCCAACTTGGATTACGAAGGCCGTTCCTACGACGGCATCATGCTGAACACCTACCGCGCGCTGAACTATCTCGCACTCGGCGAGCCGGACAAGGCGCGGCCGGAAATCATCCGCGCCTACCAGCGCCAGCAGGACGCCGTGGAGGACAACAAGCGGCGCATTCAAAAAACGCAGGACGAAGCCGCCCAGCAGAAGGACAAGGCCACCATTAACAAGGCGGAAGACAGTCCGCAGTTCCAGTCGCAATTGCAAAGTTCGATGACGAACATCAACGACATCAAGGTCTATGCCGACTATGTGAATCCTTTCACCGTCTATCTCGACGGCCTTTATTTCATGTTCAACGCGGCGGACGCCTCGGACTTGGAGCGCGCCCACAAGTCGCTGGAGCGCGCGGCGAGCTGCGTTCCCGAAAATGATTATTTGAAACAGGACTTGGCGACGGCGGACGACATCATCAACGCTAGGCCGCTGACGCCGACGACCTATGTCATTTTCGAGACTGGCTGCGCGCCAATCCGTGACCAGGTGCGCATAGATATTCCCATCATCGTTTCCAAGGTATCCTATGTTGGTGCGGCGTTTCCGACCATCAAGCCGCAGGGGAATTTCCAGCACGTTTTGACCGTCAGCGCCAACGGCACGAATTACAACACGCAGCTCATTTGCAGCATGGACAGCATCGTCACGTTGGACTACAAAAATGAATTGCCCGTGGTCATCACCAAGACGATTGCGGCCACTGTCACCAAGGCCGTGGCTGCGTATGCCGCCAACCAGGCCGCCAACCAGGCTGGCGGCGACATTGCCGGGCTGTTCATGCAGCTCAGCACGGCGGTTTACCAGATGGCCGTGAACATTGCCGACACGCGCACGTGGACGACGCTGCCGAAGCAGTTTCAAGTCTGCCGTTTCCCGACCCCGGCCGACGGCAAGATCCAGTTGTCCACGCCCAACAACATGATTGTGCCGGTCACCCTGGATGGCGTGGTGAAAAATGATTTGACCTCGACCAACAGCGTGCCAGCATCTTCATCGCCTTTGAATGCCGGCAGCCCGGTGAATGTCGTTTATGTGAAGTCCATCACCGCCGGCACGCCGCTGCTGGTCAGCCAGTTTAAATTAAAATGAAAACGAAAATTGCCGCACTGTTCGCCGTCGCCCTCGCGGTGGCGGGCTGTCACGACACCATGAACTCGGTGGAAAACGCGCAGAGGGAAGGCCAGCGCAACATGGTTTCCGACTCGCGCGTCGTCAGCGACACCAGCCTGAACCGCAAGGTGGGCGTGGTCGGCGTCAACACCGCGATGACGCCGGGTGGTTTTCTCAAAGTGCAGGTGGAGCTGCTCAACCGCACCGGCTCGCTGCAGAATTTCAATTACCACTTCGAATGGTTTGACCAGAACGGTATGCAGGTCGGTGGCTCCTCGACTGCGGTCATTGCCGACGAGATTGCCGGCAAGGAGGACAAATACATCAGCGCCATCGCCCCGACGGAGGTCGCCAAGGATTTCCGCTTGAAACTGATTTTAGGCCAGTAACCATCTAATCTTAAACCAGACCATAAAATGAAAAATAAAATCATCATTCCGCTCATCGCCGCCAGCGCGGTGTTCATCACCGGCTGCGCCACCGACGCGCATTATGTCGCGACCGGCGGCACGCAAAACATCGTCAACGTCGGCCAGATCAACATCCAGGACTACATCCAGGCCGCCAATACCATGACGGGCGAGCTGCTGGCTTCCGGCGCGCTTGACCGTGTGAAAAATCCGCCGGCTATTCTCGCCATCAGCCGCATCGTCAACAACACCGGCAAGCAGATTGACACCGACCTGCTCGTCAAAAAAATCCGCGTGGCGTTGCTGCAAAGCGGCAAGGCCGTCACCACCACCACGTTTGGCCTCGGTGGCCAGGCCGAAGACCCGCTCGCCAGCGGCATGCAACAAAAGAGCGATTTCTTGAACGACAAGAACACCACGGGCAAGGCGGACTTCAGCCTCTCCGGCAAAATCATCCAGCTGAATGCCCGCGCCGGCAACACCACGCAGGCCACCTACAGCTTCCAGCTTTCGCTCACGGACACTGCGGGGTTGGCCGTCTGGGAAGGTGAAAAGGAAATCACCAAGCAGGGCACGCAAGGCAGCATCGGCTTCTGATCGGCGAACAAATTTCACACGCCGGCGGAGTTTTCCGCCGGCGTTTTTATTTTGATCGTGCAGAATAAAACCGCCCCGCAATGGCTTGCGGGGCGGTTGGTGCTTGCAGATTTATTTTACGCCTTGCCGCCGAAGGTGGCGAAATCGTCCGCGTCCAAGATGTCAAACCACGTCGCGATGTCCTCGCGCTTGGGCGCGACGGTCTTGTGCACGCCGTTGAAATACTCGCGGGCGTCGGGGCTGTCCGGCGCGCGGTTTTCCTGCCACTGCGTCCACGCGATGATTTCCGGCGCGGTGCGCTGGTGCTTGGCGTTCTTTTCGATCCAGGCGAGCACCTCGGTGTCGCTTTTGGGCAGCACTTTTTTCAACTTCTCCGCGTCAATGCCCACGAATTCCAGGAACCGCTGGTCCAGCGGGCAGTTGTAGTGATACTCGCCGTGCTTGCCGGCGAGCGTGGCGCGGCCCTTGTCCAGCATGCGCGGCAAAACGGCGTAGCCGCCGAGCCGCACGCGCGGGCTGCGCGGCGGGAATTTGGTGAGGTCAGGTGTGTGTAATGACATAATTAGATTTTGATTTCAGTTTGCACGTCGCCTTTCTTTGCGACGGGAACCAACTTGCACCGAAAATGCCGAATTGCAAGTGCGGCCGGAAAATTTTAATTTGTCCGGGTGAAACACTCTGGAAAAGCCTCCGCCGCCGCGATGAAGCTGATTGCCCTGTCCGGCGCGGGCGTGCTGTTGCTGCTGGTCGTCGCGTGGCTGGCCGCGCACATCGGCGCTCTCATCGTGGCGATGGGCGGGGTGTTGTGCGGCTTGTGGGTGCTGTTCGTCATCTTCACGTTTTATTTTTTCCGCGACCCGGATCCGTTGCCGCCCGCCGGGCCGGGCCTCGTCATCGCGCCCGGCCACGGCAAGGTGGACACGATTGACACCACCACCGAGGCCGAGTTCATGGGCGGCGAATGCCGGCGCATCTCCATTTTTCTTTCCGTGTTCGATGTTCACGTCCAGAACGCGCCGGTGACGGGGCGCGTCGCGTTTTTCAAGCACACGCCCGGCCAGTATCTCAACGCCATGCGCGCCGACTGCGCGCAGTTCAACGAAAACGTCCTCATCGGCATCGAGTCGGTTGACCCGCGTGAAACGAAGGTCGGCGTGCGCCTCATCGCCGGGCTGATCGCGCGGCGCATCGTCCCGTTCATCGCGCAGAACGATCCGATCCTGCGCGGCGAACGCATCAGCCTCATCCAGTTCGGCTCGCGCGTGGACGTTTATCTGCCGATGAACACGAAGGTGAAAGTGCAGCTCGGCGACCGCGTCGAAGGCGGGCTGACCGTGCTGGCGTCCTTTGAATAAAATCGCATGGCTGAAACTCCAACAACCAAAAGCGCGCCGCCGGCGGAAAGCGAGAAGCTGAAGATTTATTTCCTGCCGAACCTGCTGACGGCGGGCAATCTCTTCTGCGGCTTCGTGGCGCTGACGAAAATCGTCGAGGCCAACCTCACGCCCGACGCCGCCGGCCATGTGGACTGGATGCCCATCAAGTTTGCGCTCGCGTGCATTTTGCTGGCGTGCATCTTCGATTTGTTTGACGGCCGTGTCGCGCGCATGGGCGGGCACGAAAGCCCGTTCGGCCGCGAGTTTGATTCGCTCGCGGATTTGATTTCCTTCGGCGTTGCGCCCGCATTTCTCGTGCATCGCGTGGTGTTGCGCGGCGCGCTGCCGGATGAATACGCCCAGTTTGGCTGGTTCATCGCCTCCATCTATCTCATCTGTGGCGCATTCCGGCTGGCGCGCTTCAATTGTCTCTCCGCGATGAATCTGCCGGGCGCGGGCAAGGACTTTCTCGGCTTCCCCATCCCGTCCGCCGCCGGTCTCGTGGCGTCGCTGACGCTGTTCATCATCAAATTGAACGAGAAGGAAAAAGATCTCGGCCATTGGGGCTATCTGCTGCCGGTGGTGCTGGTCTTCCTCTCGGCGATGATGGTGAGCGAGGTGCGCTATCCGAGCTTCAAGTCGCTGGGCATCCGCTCGTCCACGACGTTCCTGAAGCTGATCATCGCCGCGCTGTTCATCGGGCTGCTATTCGAGCTGCGCGAGAAAATTTTGTATTACGTCCTGCCGCTGTTCTTCACCGGCTACCTGGTTTACGGCTTTGTCCGGCCGCGCCTATCGCGCGCCTGGCGGCGGGAAATCGAGGAGGACGAGGAAGACGAGCCGGGGACGTCCGCCTAAATGTCCGACACGCATCCCATTATTCTGGCGGCGCTGACGGGCTTCTGTTGCAGCCTGGTGTTTTCCTCGATCCCGTTCGGGCCGATCAACCTCACCATCCTCAACGGCGGTGCGCAGCGCGGCTTCCTCTGGGCGCTGCTCATCGGCCTCGGCGCCGCGACGATGGAGACCATCTACTGCGCCTTTTCGTTCACCAGCTTCTCCACGCTGCTCGACCACGGCCTCGTGCAGGCCTTCATGCAACTGTTCAGCTTCGTGTTCATCCTGTTCATCGGCTTCAAGTTTCTGCTGACCAAATCGGCCCATGTGCCGACCAAGCTGGATGCCGCCACGGTCAAGATCGAGACCACGATCGAGCACAAGTTCCATCCGCACTCCGCCTACATGACCGGGTTTGCCCGCGTGCTCGGCAACCTCGGCGTTCTGCTTTTCTGGATCGTCCTAGCGGCGAACCTCATGGCCCGCGACTGGGTGGATGCCGATTCTTTTCCCGCCAAGGCCGCGTGCGTGGGCGGCGTGCTGCTCGGCACGACCACCTGGTTCACCATCCTGAGCTTCGCGGTGTCGCGCGGGCACGGGCGGATGGGCGAGAAGACCCTGCTCCGCCTGCAGCAATTCTCCGGCATCTGCCTCATCATCTTTGCGCTCATCCAGGGCGTCAACCTCGCGCGGCACCTGGCCAAGCACAACCGGCGTCAGCACCAGCGTGAGGAACAGTTGCTGCCCGCCTCAACCAACACGGACTCGAACTCCAATTAATTTATGCTTAAAGCCGGAATCGTCGGACTGCCCAACGTGGGCAAATCAACCCTCTTCAACGCCGTCACCCGCACGCGCAAAGCTGAAGCGGCCAACTACCCCTTTTGCACGATCGACCCTAACGTCGGCATCGTCACCGTGCCGGACGCGCGGTTGCAGGTGTTGCAGAACATCGCCAAAACCGGCGTCGTCATTCCCGCCGCGATTGAGTTCGTGGATATCGCCGGGCTTGTCAAAGGCGCGTCGCAGGGCGAAGGATTGGGCAACAAATTTCTCACTCATATCCGCGAGGTGGACGCCATCGTCCAAGTTGTCCGCTGTTTCGAGGATGCCGACATCCATCACGTCGCCGGTTCCGTGGACCCCGTGCGCGACATCGAAGTCATCACCACCGAACTCGTCCTCTCCGACCTCGAAGCCGTGCAGAAACGGCTGAACTCCGTCGCCAAGGACGCCAAGCGCGGCGACAAGGAAGCCCTCGCGCAGGAAGCCGTGCTAAAAAAACTGGAGCCGCACCTCAACCAGGGCAAGCCCGCCCTCACGCTGGAACTCGCGCCGGAGGAGAAGGCCATTTCGCGCCTGTTCTGGCTCATGACCGACAAGCCGACCATCTTCGCCTGCAACGTGAAGGAAAGCGATCTGGCGACGGCGGATCAAAATCCGTTCGTGCTGAAAGTCCGCGAATACACCGCGCACCATTTCGCGTGCGAAGCCGTCGTCATCAGCGCGCAGATCGAGAGCGATTTGATTGATTTGACCGATGCCGAGGCCAAGGAGTTTTTGAAGGAGCTGGGCGTGAGCGAATCCGGCGTTGGCGCGCTCATCCGGGCGACGTATCATCTGCTCGGCCTGCGGACGTATTTCACCGCCGGCGAGAAAGAGGTGCGCGCGTGGACCATTCACAACGGCGACACCGCGCCCAAGGCGGCGGGCGTGATCCATTCCGACTTCGAGCGCGGCTTCATCAAGGCCGAGACCGTGGCCTACGACGACTTGGTGAAACTCGGCTCCGTCGCCGCCGCGCGCGAGAAGGGCTTATACCGGATGGAAGGCAAGGAATACGTTGTGAAAGACGGCGACGTGCTGCTTTTCAAGTTTAACGTGTAAGGCTAAACCGCCGGCCTCGCGAAACAGTTTTTGAAGCAGAAGAATATTCCGGTGCGCCTCTGAAGAAATACCGCGAGACAGATTGTTAGACCCTATTCTCGGCTTCAAACCAGTTCCGGTGCTGGTGGCCGACCGCAAGGTCACTTCGGCGTGGGAAGTTGAAGGTTGAGCGTTGAATGTTTTCTCTGACCACTTAGACCGCGCTCTGCCCGCCGCCGTCGCCACCGCCGCCGTCGAGGTCAATCAGGATTTCGCGTGGTTCGGCGCCCTTGCTCTCGCCCACGATGCCGCGGCCTTCCAACTCATCCATGATGCGCGCGGCGCGGGTGTAGCCGAGGCGCAAGCGGCGTTGGAGCAGCGAGACGCTCGCCTTCTGTTCGCTGCGGATGACTTCGATGCACTGCTGGATGAGTTCCTCGTCCTCGTCAATGCCGCTCTCGATGTCGGTGTTCGCGCTGGGCTTGGAAAGCTGCTGGTGGATTTCCATTTCGTAACTCGGCTTGCCCTGCCGGGCGATGAAGGCAACGATGTCCTCCAGTTCCTTGTCGGTGATGAGCGCGCCCTGGGCGCGTTTCAAATTGCCGGAACCGGGCGGGAGATAAAGCATGTCGCCCTTGCCGAGCAATTTGTCCGCGCCCATCGCATCAAGAATCGTCCGCGAGTCCACGCGGCTCGCCACCTGGAAGGCGATGCGTGCGGGAATGTTCGCCTTGATGACGCCGGTGATGACATCAACAGACGGCCGCTGCGTGGCGACGATGCAATGGATGCCGGCGGCGCGCGCCATCTGGGTGATGCGCGCAATGGCCATTTCAACATCCGCTGGCGCGACGAGCATCAGGTCCGCCAGCTCGTCAATGATGACGACGATGTAGGAAAGTTTTTCGGGGATGACGATGTCCTCCTCGCGCGGCACGACGATTTCCTCGTCCACCTCGACGGCGAACCCGCCCGCGCCGGCCTCGACTTTTTCTTTTTTGACGGAGAGCGGCAGTTCCATTTCCTGTTCCGGCAACGGCTTGTTCTTCGGGCGCTCGTTGAAGGACTTGATGTTGCGGACGCCGACGCGCGCAAAAATTTTGTAGCGCTTTTCCATCTCGTTGACGACCCAGCGCAGCGCGAGCAAAACCTTTTTCGGATCGGTCACCACGGGCACGACGAGGTGGGGCAGGGCATTGTATTGCTGCAACTCGACGACCTTCGGGTCAATCATTACGAAGCGAAGCTGATCGGGCGAAAACCGGTAGAGCAGGGACGCGATGATGGAATTGATGCAGACGGATTTGCCGGAACCGGTGCTGCCGGCGATGAGACAGTGGGGCATCTCCGCCAAGTCGGCGACGATCGGGTGGCCATAGACGTCCTTGCCCAGCGCGATGGGGATGCGCGCCTTGGTGTTGCGCCATTCGTCCGACTCGAAGAGGTCGCGCATGATGACTTTCGTCTTGATGAGGTTTGGAACTTCGATGCCGACAGAAGATTTTCCCGGCACCGGTGCGAGGATGTGGATGCGTTCGGCCTTGAGCGCCGCCGCGATGTTGTTTGAGAGCGCGGTGATCTTCTCCAGCTTCACGCCGGGCGCGGGATGCAGTTCGTAGCGCGTGATCGTCGGCCCCTTCGTGATGTCGCCGAGCGACACCTCGATGTCGAACTGCGCGAGCGTCTGCTGCATCATCCGCGCGTTGGCCATCAGCTCTTCCTTGGATTCGGTCGGCTTGATGGTCATGTCCGCGTGCTGGAGAAAATCCATCGGCGGCAACTGATAGTTGCCAATCATCGGCACACTGGCCACGGTCATCGGCTTCGGTTTCTTCGGCGCGGGGCGTGGGCGCGGCGCGGTCACGGCGGCGGAACCGTCGGCAATCGTGATGACCGGCTCGGGTTTCGGCTCGGCGGGCTTGGGCGGCTCCGCCGTTTCAGCGGCGGGCGTCTCGGCCTTCTCAATTTTTTCTTCGGCAGGCTTCGCTGATGCCTCGGATTTGCGGCCTAAGATTTCGTCTGTGGACGCCGGCCGGATTTCGCTGGCGGGAATGACCTCTCCCACTTCCACCGGTTCGGGCAAAGGCGCGATTTCCTTGGGGGGTTCGGGCAAGGTGCTCTTGCGATAGCGCGGGCCTTTGCTGGCCTGCGGATAGCTCAGGTCGCGCACGGTCGGTTCCGGCACGGGTAATCCGTCGGCCCCGAGGCCACTGGCGGTCTTCTCGATTTTTTCGCCACGTCCGACTTCCTCTTCGAGCTTGCGCTTCTGTTTTTCCAAATCCGCCGAGCGTTTTTCCAGGGCGAGTTCCTCGGCGGATTTGAATTCGCTTTCCGGTGAGGATTTTTCCTTGTGCATCAGGGCGCGAATCCAGTGGCCCAATTGGAAATTGGTCAGGAACAGCGCGCTGATGAGTCCGAGCGCGGCATAGACAATCGTTGCGCCGAGACGGCCGAGCAGGACGAAGCCGTAGTCGTAGTTGGAAACTCGGCCGTAGGTCAGGTAGCCGAGCCAGCCGCCGGCGAAATGGGCATTGAGGCTAAGACGCCAGTCGTTGATGAGGTCAATGCGGCCGGCGAGATGCAGCAAACCGGTGAGCGCGACAAACATTAAGATGGTCCACAGCACGCACCAGCGGAGGCGTTCGCGCAGGTAGCCGAGAAAATTCAGCAGGTAGGCGACGCCAAACGCGCCGAATATCCACGGCAGCAAATACGCCGCGATGCCGAACGGCAGAAAGGTGAACCACGCGAGATACGCGCCGATGGTGCCGATCCAATTGTGAATTTCCTTGTTCGGCGGGACGCGGACGGAGGCGAGGTCGTAGCGGTCGAACGACAGTTGCGCGACGACCAACAGCAGCGCGAGCGCGAGCAGCGCGATGCCGATGACGTCGTTAAAACCGTTTTTGGAACTGGAATCGTCTCCCGACTTTCTTGCCATGTCTGCAACGTAGCAAGTCGGCACGGCGGTTCAAAGTTGAAACTGACAACCGGTTGGTGCCGGGGTTTGGGCTTGCCATCCGGCATCGGAATGTGCGGTGTCGGGGACTGGCCAAGAACGGGCATCAACTTTACATGCTCTTCGCCCTCGCCAACCCTTAGTCTGCCGTCCGCCACGGTATTCGCCTTCAGCTGGGGCGCAGGATTCAGGAGGCGCGAAAATGAAAGCCTTCAAGCCGTTGGCGAGAAGGGCGATTTAGCATTGTCGGGGTGCGGCATTTGAGCAGCATTGTTGGCGGCACCGCCGGCGGGCAATTTTCATTCTTGGCTTTCGCCGTCCGTCGGCTAATCTCTCGGCTCTTAAAATTTATGATTGAAACCGACATCGAATTGTTGAAGGGCATCGCCAACCAACTGCGCATCCACTCCATCGAAGCGACCACGGCGGCGGGCAGCGGCCATCCAACGTCCTGCTGCTCGGCGGCGGATGTTGTCGCGGCGCTGTTCTTCGGCCACATGAAGTATGATGCGAAGAACCCGCATTTCTACAACAACGACCGCTTCATTCTCTCGAAGGGCCACGCCGCGCCGCTGCTTTACGCCGCGTGGGCGGAAAATGGTTTCGTCCCGATTCCTGAATTGCTGAAGCTCCGCCAGTTCGGCAACGACCTCGAAGGCCATCCCACGCCGCGGCTTGCGTTTGCCGATGTGGCGACGGGTTCGCTCGGCCAGGGCCTGGGCGTCGGCGTCGGCATGGCACTCGCGGCCAAGCAGGACAAGCTGGATTTCAACACCTACGTCCTGCTCGGTGACGGCGAAATCGCCGAAGGCGCCGTGTGGGAAGCCGCGTCGCTCGCGGGCTTTTACAAATTGAGCAATCTCATCGCAATTGTGGACGCCAACCGCCTCGGCCAGAGCCAGGCGACGGCGTTCGGCCACGACATCAGCGTCTATGTGAAGCGCTTTCAAGCCTTCGACTGGCGCGTTGAAACGCTCGACGACGGCCACGACATGGAAGAAATCATGGAAGTGTTGAGCGGCGTCGGCCTCGATGAACGCCCGCTGGCCATCATCGCCAAAACCTACAAGGGTGCCGGCGTTTCCTTCTTGCAGGACAAGGACGGCTGGCATGGCAAGCCGTTGAACAAAGAAGAAGCCGCGGCGGCCATCGCGGAACTCGCGCCCAGCGCCAAGTCCGGTCTCGGTGTCGCGATTCCCGCGCCGACCGCGCTGCCCGCGCCGAATCTGGCCGCACCCGCCAGCTATCCGGCCATCAGCTACAAGCTCGGCGATTTGATTGCCACGCGCGAAGCCTACGGTGCCGCGCTCGTCCGCCTCGGCGAGGCCGATCCGCGCATCAACGCGATGGACGGCGACACAAAGAATTCCACCTTCGCGGAAAAGTTCTTCAAGAAATTCCCCGAACGTTCCACCGAATGTTTCATCGCGGAACAGAACCTCGTTGCCGTCGCGGTCGGTTACGCCACGCGCGGCCATGTGCCGTTCGCCTCGACGTTCGCGACGTTTTTCACCCGTGCCGCCGACCAGATTCGCGTCGCCGGCATTTCGCAGGCCAACCTGAAGCTCGTCGGCTCGCACGTCGGCATCAGCATCGGCGAAGACGGCCCGTCGCAGATGGCGCTGGAAGACCTGGCGATGATGCGGGCAGTCGTCGGCAGCACCGTTTTGTATCCGGCCGATGCGGTGGCCACGGAAAAATTGCTCGAACAGATGGCGATTCTGAAAGGCGTCGCCTTCCTACGCACCTCGCGCCCGAAGACCCCGGTCATTTACGGCAACGACGAACAGTTCCCCGTCGGCGGCGCGAAAGTGCTGCGCACCGGCGACAAGGTCACGATTGTCGGCGCGGGCGTCACGCTGTTTGAGGCGTTGAAGGCGGCGGATTCATTGAGGGCCGAAGGCATCAACGTCACGGTCATTGACGCTTACAGCATCAAGCCGCTCGGCAAAAAGGAAATTCTGGCCGAGGCGAAAAAGACCGGCAACACCGTCATCACGGTGGAAGATCATTATTCCGAAGGCGGACTCGGCGACGCGGTCGCGGGCGAGCTTTCGAGCGAAGGCGTCAAGGTTCACAAACTGGCGGTTGTCGGCATCCCGCGTTCCGGCCACGCGGCGGAACTCATGGCCGCGTTCGGCATTGACGCGGCGGCGATTGTGAAGAAGGTCAAGTCGCTGTAATCACGGAAGCAAAACCAAATTAGGAAAGCAGGAACGCAGGAATTTATTCCGGTTCCTACTTTCTGTTATTCTGCATAAGGAAGTTTGCTGAAACCAGGGCTGTCAGAAACTGATGGAATGGTGCCTCTCTTTAATTTCGCTCGAACCTTCTTTCAAGGACAATAATTTTCAGTCTCGTCCTGGCTCATTTTAGGGTATCCCCAAGGTAATAGAGGTGCGTTTAGAAACGAGGTTCTAAAATCCGCAAATATGAAGCACCGATTCGGCGGGGCGAGACGCCCGGCGAACCGCTGAAGGTTACTTTTCTCGAAGGATGGAAACCGATCACCGCAGGCCAAATGGAGAACGGCTCTTTCCCCTCATGGCGACGCCATCCAGAGCCATGACTTTAATACATTTTTCGTTGGGATGCGCCTCATTTGGCGTTTGCACGTTCAAACACGGTCGGTGAAGCCACCTTTTTGTCAGTTGCGCGTGCATCTGGCGTAGCTGCACATTCATCTGACCCAAGTGAGGCGTCACTCGGGCTGGACGCAGAAGCCGATTTGCCAAGTTGAACCGCGCTATGGGAAAGGGAAGACAGCACCAATGGCGTTTGCGCGTGCAACTAGGGCGTGTTAACACTAAAGCGCAAAGCATCTACGATTAGCGCAAAGAGGACAAAGGCGGCGAACATCACATCGAGTTTATCGAAGCGGGAAAAGACGCGGCGGAAACCCTTGAGCCGG
>Ga0302280_1002413_pt1 | contig 14325 bp, 9 predicted proteins | sample III_Fen_E1_1_FD_198771 | JGI IMG/M metagenome (GOLD analysis project Ga0302280, IMG submission 198771) | Peat permafrost microbial communities from Stordalen Mire near Abisko, Sweden - III_Fen_E1_1 | ecosystem: Environmental > Terrestrial > Soil > Wetlands > Permafrost | place: Sweden: Abisko...
CTTTCAATTCTGCATTGATCATTCTTCCATCGGCAAGCGATACTTTTATCTCGTCTGCATTTTCAATCACGTGATTGTTGGTAACAATGAAACCGTCAGAAGAAATGATAAATCCGGAGCCAGATGCTGGCGTCAATATTTTTCGGTTACTCCTTTTGTCAAGAGTTTGCTTTTTTACCTGAATGTGTACAACTGCTTCTGCAACAGAAGAAACCACTCCTGTAATTGTTTTTGAATAGGCATCAAGCAACTCCCAATCCCTCTCAGCGGCATTGCTTACCAATGAATAAATATTTTCCATAATAAAATAAATCTTCAAAATGCTTACCAATCCATTTTCAATGACAGCATGGCATAACTGATTTCTGTATCTTGTAAATTCAAACTTTTAAATTGGCAGTATGAATGAAGAGAAAAAAAAATTTTTGCAACAAGATTTTATTTTATTGCTGAAAAAATTAGATGCTGATACAAAAGGCAAATGGGGCGTGATGAACGCACAACAGATGGTGGAACACTTTGTGGACACCGTAAAAAATGCAAGCGGGAAATTGATATTGCCTGTCGTCAATACCGGCGAAAGGCTTGAAAAGTTAAGGGAATTTTTGATGACCGAAAAACAGTTTAAAGAGAACACAAAAAATCCGTTGATTGGGGATGCTCCATTCCCTTTACGCAAAGCCAATATAAATGCCGCGATTGAAAAACTACGGGAAGAATTGAATTATTTTTTTCAGGTGTTTGAAAATAGTCCGGGCTTAAAAACAAGCAATCCCATTTTCGGCGAACTGGATTATGCAATGAATGTGCAATTGCTCCACAAGCATGCACTGCATCATCTCAGGCAATTTGGATTGGTGAAATGACGAGTGTATAGAAGCCGGATCAATAAAAAATTATTGATTCCGGCTTCTATTAAAACCCAGTTGGTTGGATTTACTCGATTCCGTCTAATGAGCTTTCAGAAACCATATGCCATCCAAAAGGGAAGACCACCTTGAACGTTAAATCCCTTCCCATATTAAATACGCCCTGGCGCTGGTTCGTAACCGTGACCAGATTGCCGTTCTGCGAATAAAAATATTGGGCCAGGTTCAAATGATCAGCATAAGCAATATTGGTGAGGTTGGTACAGTTCATATAAAAAGAACAGATCACATGCCCTGTTTTCGGGTTGGCAACATCTGTCCCAAGCCCTGCATTTACTAAGGTGTAAGGAGCTGAGGCAAGTTCCGTATATACTGCGCTGTAAATATCTTTCTGCGCCCAGTATTTTGCAACACCGATTTTGAAATAGGTTGATCTCAATATTGAACCATGTTTATCGTTTAGCTTAAACCTGAATTCGCTGTGCAAATGCGGTGCAGGGATCCATGGCAGGTGATTGGTGGAATCGGATGCATTGGGAATACTGGTATATATATACGAAAACCGATTATTCATCTCAAGCCATTTTACAGATGCCGGATGTATATTTAAATAAGCTGATAAACCTGTGAGCACGGCGGTATTGGAAGATACAAATTCGAAAACTGGATAGCCCTGCAAAACAGAATCTGTTCGGTCAGCAAAAATGAAATTGCTGATGTGGTTATAGAAACCATCCAATTCTAATCCTAAATCTCTTCCATTGTAACCATAGGCCAGGTCAAATTGATATCCCTGTTCTGCTTTCAGGTTAATATTCCCTAATTGAAAAGCATTGGAACCGATGTTGAGCCCGTTACTGGTAAGTTCATTGATGGCAGGTGGCCTGTAGCTTTTTGAAATATTGAACTTTATGTAATGGTTGTGTGGCAATTGATAGGACGTGCCGATACTGCCCGACCATCCTGCGTAAGTGTTATTGAATGCCGTGAACTGAACGGTTGATCCGTTTGTACCCTCCGGAACAATCCTTCCATTGCTGTCCAGCGACATGCCCTGGCCCACAAAATTAGTTATATCATAACGCAGGCCACCGCTCAGCGTAAGCGCTTTTATGTTTTTTTCCAGTATGGCGTATCCACCAATTTCAAATTTGGTATAGTTGGGTATTTCGTAATCCGGAACATAAGGCATTGGCGGAGCAGCAGTGTTATTCATCAATTCATGCGTGCCATTGATGCCTGCAGTAAGTTTGAAATTGCTTTCAGCATTTGATAACTGGTACTTCAAAGAGTAAGGCACATTATACACGATCATGTTATTTTCTCCGATGGTGCCCGAGTCTATATCATGATGCACACTGCTGGTGAAACCAATATCCAATCCTATTTTCCCCTTTCCTGCATTCAAACTGTTTTGCCACCAAACCTGGTATTCTTCCAGTTCTTTGTCACCTGCAATAGTGGCATTATAAGAAAGGAAATTTGATAGCGTGGGAAATACTTTGTCTCCGATAGGAGTATCAAAAATAAATTTTCCGGTAGCGCTGTCGCGATTGCCATCTGGCACTTGTATGCGGCGGTAAAGGCCACTGAAGCTCAGCCTTGAATAGCCCCATGATTTGTTCAGGCCAAGCGTAATCCTGGCGTTGCCCTGGTTCCATGCGCTTCCCCACACATAACCATCTTTGGGGTTCCAGTAACTGTGTGCTATTTCTCCGCTTACCTTCAGGTCGTACACAAACCCATTATTGTTGCCGCCGATATGCAGCGAATTACCGATGTATCCGTTATTGGCATGATATTCCGAAAGCCAACTGCCCTGAACAGCCCCGCCCGGAACAAAAGGCGCGGTTTTAAAATTAATGACACCCGCTTCGGCGCTTCCTCCATATTGCAATGAAGCCGGCCCTTTTATGATTTCCGCATCATAGACTGCATAAGGGTCAATCAATATGCCATGGTCATCGCCCCACTGAAAATCTTCCTGCGGCACACCATCTGTCAGCACCAGTACCCGGTTAAAACCCAACCCATTTATCTGGGGTTTAGTGGTGCCAACGCCTTCCGTTGTTTCGCTCACACCCGGCTGTGTTGAAATGGCATCAATGGCCGTGTTGGATGCGCCCTGCAGTATCATATCGTGCGTGACTGCTGCTACGGGTACTGGTGACCGCTGGGTATTGGTTATATTGCCCAGGCCTGTGATGATCACAGGCTTTAAAGAGCTGTATGAAACGCCTGCATTGAACTCAAGTATTTTATCTGCCGATATATTCACCTGTTGAATGATGGTAGAATAACCCAGAGCCTGTACCTGAACATCATAATTGCCTTTGGGCAATGAGCTTATTTTATAATATCCTTTTTGATCGGTGATGGCCCCGAGCCTGAGCTGTGGAAGATTTACCGAAGCCGATGCTATGGGCTGATGTGTTGCCGAATCAATAACATGGCCGCTTAATGATTGCGCCTGCAAATTGAGTGATATAAATAATGATAATAGCAGAATTAGTAGTTTTCCCATTGTTTGTTTTTTAGCTTTTTGCCACTTGATTATGTCAGGGGTCAGACTTTTGCTTTGCAAATATTTTTGCTGTATGGAGTGATCAATATAGTATGTAGCAATTGGGTTTAAAATCTTTTTCCTGTTTTATCCGCTGAAAACATGATTGCTCACTTTATTAGTGTGTTTGAATAATGTGTTGCGCGACTATCAGCAGATAGCTTTTTTCTGCGCAACATATAAGGCAATGCCTGCGCTGCATTGCAACAAACTATGATCACGATATACTAAGCAATTGATACATCTGGCATCGCTCATTCTTTGCGAATGAGACAAGAAAAAGAAGCTATGCTTTTCCCGGAGGATGAAAAACAGGAGAGGATATGTTGGTATATTTCTTCAGGAGATAATAGTCAGAAAATATTTTATCAGAGGATTGTGGATTGATATTTTTTGCAGTGATCGTCTCACAAAAAAGTGGGATATCAATCTTGTCTTTTGAAACAGGGGGCCCGTTCTTTCCCTGATCATCTTCTTTCTGTAATTGTTTTTTCAAAAAACATTTACCATGACAGCAACTCCGGGGCTTATCGCGGTTAACGCAAAGCGAAGCAGCAATATAATTTTTGTTCAACCGAAAATCCAGCAAAACAATCACTTTGTTGAAAGTAGTTGCAGCCACAGACAGCATCATGATGAACGCAGCACACCTGTGTAATATGGTTGCAGATAAATTCAGTTTGGTTGCTTTGAAACGCAAAACTAATGGTTAATGAAATATCATTTTAAGATTTTACCCATAATTTAAATTTCAATAATGTTATTCACTTGCTGATTGTAAAGCGAGCAATAGCATTGGTGAAACTGAAGCCACTGTAGCACAAATGCTTAATCAAACCTCCTCTCCCGCAAACAGCTTGTCCCGCAAAAGGCGGGAGGCTGTCATCCCTGACGGCCGCAGGCTGGGTTTCGGATGCCCTTTTTTCGTTCTTTTTTGGGTAAGCAAAAAAGAACCATATAGTTTTCATTTCAATTAATTTTGCTGTCTCACAATGCAAACCATATGGCGAAACTCAAAAACTATGTCACAGGAAACTGGGTTGAAGGCAATGGCGATGGCCAGACTTTATTCAATGCGGTGACCGGTGACCCGGTTGCAAGTGCTTCTACCAAAGGATTGGATTTTGGATCCATATTGCATTATGCAAGAACAAAAGGAAACTCCGCCCTGCGCAAAATGACATTTCATGAGCGTGGCAATATGCTCAAAGCGCTGGCATTGCATCTCAGAGACCATCTCGATAAATTTTATAAAATTAGTTATACCACTGGCGCTACAACAGCCGATAGCTGGGTGGATATTGAAGGCGGCATCGGCAATCTATTTTCCTATGCATCGCTGCGTAGAAAATTCCCTGACGAGATTTTTTGCACAGATGGCGAAAGCATCAACCTCAGCAAAGGCAATACGTTCATGGCGCAGCACATATTGGTTCCGAAAGAAGGTGTAGCCATCCACATCAATGCATTCAATTTTCCGGTGTGGGGGATGCTGGAAAAAATTGCCGTGAACTTGCTCGCAGGAGTTCCCGCTGTGGTGAAACCCGCTACCATCACTTCATTTCTTACCGAAGCGGTAGTGAAAGAAATCATTGCATCCGGTATTCTTCCCGAAGGTGCATTGCAATTGCTTTGCGGCAGCGCAGGCGATTTGCTGGATCATGTAACATCTCAGGATGTGGTCACATTCACCGGTTCTGCATCAACAGGACTCATGCTGAAATCACAGAAAAAAATATTGGAAGAAAATGTTCCCTTCACCATGGAAGCTGACTCGCTGAATTGTATCGTGCTCGGCAATGATGTAACGCCGCAAATGCCAGAGTGGGATATTTTTATCAAGGAGATCAGAAAAGAAATGACTTCAAAAGCAGGGCAGAAATGCACGGCTATCAGAAGAATTTTTGTTCCTGAAAATAAATTGGAAGATGTACATATTGCACTGGGCAAAGCTTTGTCACAAACGCTCATTGGCAATCCGGCAAATGATAAAGTGCGCATGGGCTCGCTGGCTGGTTTATCTCAACGCGTTGAAGTAAAAAATCAGATTCAGAAATTACTGGCATCCTCGCAAATTATTTATGGCAGCCTGGACAGTGTTCAGGTGGTTGACGCTGACGAAAACAAGGGCGCATTCATCAGCCCGCTTTTATTACTGAATCAAAATCCTTTCGTATCAGATGAGGTTCATGAAGTAGAAGCTTTCGGGCCGGTATCAACACTGATGCCGTATAAAAATTTTGATGAAGCCATTATGCTTTCAAAAAAGGGGAAAGGCTCTTTGTGCAGTACCATTGTTACCGCAGACAATAAAATCGCAAAGCAGTATGTGCTTCATGCGGCCACGCATCACGGAAGGATATTGGTACTGAACAGTGAATGTGCTAAGGAAAGCACAGGCCATGGGTCACCGTTGCCAACACTGGTGCACGGCGGCCCCGGACGCGCAGGCGGGGGCGAAGAAATGGGCGGCATCCGCGGTGTCAAGCACTATATGCAGCGCGTTGCAGTGCAGGGATCGCCAACATCTCTTACTGCAATCACCAATCAGTACCAGCAATACGCAAAAGGAAATACAGATGGCATGCACCCTTTCAAAAAATATTTTGAAGAGCTCCAGGTCGGGGACCAGTTGGTTACTGAAAAAAGAATGATTACCAGTGAAGATATTGATCGCTTTGCTGATTTAAGCGGCGACCATTTTTATGCCCACCTGAAAGAAACGGATTTCGCTGACACCATGTTTGACCATCAGGTGGCGCATGGTTATTTTATCATGAGCGCTGCTGCAGGGCTGTTTGTTGACAGCTACGAAAAAAACCCTGTGCTGCTCAATTATGGCATTGATGAACTGCGCTTCACAAAGCCTGTTTATGCAGGAGCGGAAATCTATGTTCGGTTTACCTGCAAAGAAAAAATATCGCAGGACAAAAAACTTATTCTGCCGGACGGCGGAGAGGAAACAGATATGCCCAGGGGCATTGTCAAATGGCTGGTGGAAATCTTTGATGAAACCGATGAACTGGCAGGTTTGGCAACCATATTAACCATGGTGAGAAAAAAATCAGAATGAGAATTGTTTTAAATCACAATAATCTGGTTTATTTTGCAAAGCCATAGTTAATGATGGTAATCTACTGGCTTTAAGAATCGGATTTTTTACTAACCTTACATTTGCAAAACGAAAATAATAGTTTGCCAAATGGATATCTGGAATCTTTTATCATTGCTTTGGATACCTAGCCTTGTCATTGGAATTGCTTTCCAGATAAGGGCGGTGTATTTAAAAAATATAATGATAAAAAAATATGGTTTTCATTTCCCGACAGGTTTTTTCAAGCCAGTGAATATAGGCGAGTTGAAAACCAATTATCAGATGTCGGAATCACAAAACCTGAAGCAGGTAATCTCAAAATTTATTTTCTCCAAAAAATGTTTCTACTTTTTTAGCGTAGCCGCTATCCTCATTGTTGTTGTGCCGGTTCTTTTTAAATTATGGATCACGTCTGGCAACTCACACAAATAGGCATATAATTAATACTGCTAAATACTTACAATAGTTGGGTGAATTTATCCGATCTTCTGGCGTATCATTCTTTCATGAATGATTCAGTAAACTGGTACATCTGATATAAAACCGTATTAAAACTTCAACGGATATTCTCTGAGATAGAATTTTTTCTACCTGGTGCAAAAATGATCGGTCTCCCATTAACGCAACTCCATAGAAAATAGAGGGTTATCTCTTTGGTATGGCATTAGCCTCAATATAGGCAGATCCGTTACAACCTATAAACTCGTTATTATGAAAACTAAATTTATCCTAAACCACATTGCTTCAAAAACTATTTTTTGTTTTCTTGTGGTGAGCCTGACATTCGCTAACGCAAAATCTCAGGTCACCGTCTTCAGCGAAAACTTTGATGGCACAGTGCAGCCCTACACAGCAGGCACTGCTTATACAAACACTTACTGCAGTAACTATGTTGTTGCTAAAAATACCACTTCCGCAGTTTGTGGCGGCGAGTTCGTCTCTTATCCAATCGCTAAGGATGCATCAGGTAGCGGAAAGTTTCTTTTCGAAGGAACAGATGCCAGCGGCCCATCTTACGCTGGCTCTTTTTACAAAATCACTTTAAACGATACATGGGTTGCTGGTTATACATTTACCATTTCATTTGAAGTAGCACTCGGCGACAATATTGCTCCACCAGTTCTTCAGCCACAAATCAATGGTGTAAATATCGGGACTGCCATAACCCCAACCAGCATCAATGCATGGCAAAAACTCACTTTTGTATACACCCCGTCCACAACACTGATAAAACCTGTATTCAGTCTTTACAACGCTCAGTCAACCGGCGTTGGCAATGACTTTGGAGTTGACAATATCCTCATCACAGTGCTTTCGCTGGATGCTCTTCCGGTTCGTTTCACTTCTTTCACCGGACAGGTAAGCTCACAGGATGTGCTGCTCCGTTGGGGCACCGCCAGCGAGACAAACAACGATCATTTTGAAGTAGAGCACTCTACAGATGGAATCAATTATAATACAATCGGCACGGTAAAAGGCGCTGGAAATAGCAATACTGTTCACAATTATTCATTTCAAGATAATGAGCCGGTAAACGGCAATAATTTTTACAGGTTGAAACAAGTAGATAACGATGGAAATGAGTTTTATTCAACGGTGGTTGAAGAGGAATTCAAAGCTGAGGTTAAAGCCATGAGCGTTTTCCCCAACCCTGCAAAAGACCAGTTCACTATTTCTCTTAAGAAGGGCAGCAATGAATCTTGTGTGGTTTTGCTGATCGACCTTTCAGGTAAAACGGCTTTAACGCTGAACGCCGTTTCTGCAAACGGCCAGATACATGTAATGCTTTCTGGCAGAGTGGCCCCCGGCATTTATATCGTCAGAGTAACTGCCAATGATGTAAATGAATTTGCAAAGCTGATTGTTCGTTGATCTGATATCAATTGTCAGGAACTTTTCATAATGCGGGTTATCATAGGTTACAAAAGAGCAATGCTTACTGCTCTTTCAACGGAAGTGAATAAAATCATTTCCGTTTTTTCACAAAAGCAGATTGCCATTTAACCTTGCCAAAACTGTGCCTTACCGGGTTTTTTCCTCCACTGGCGGAAAACCGTTAGACTGACAGAGGGTATAAAAATACATTTGCCTTTAAATACAACTTAAATACAACGTTATGAGAAAAATAATCCCAATCTTATCCTTGTTCTTCTGTTGCGCTGCTTCAGGCTGGGCGCAAACGCCAACCGGCAAAAACAGCCCCGGCGCAAAAGCGGCGGCCCCTCCAGCCATTGGTCGTGCCTATGGCAAAGTCACCGATTCGGCAGGCCTGCCAATGGCACAGGTATCAGCGCTTTTGCTGAAGCAGATCACAGACACGGCTACCAAAAAAAAGAAACTGATATTATTAAAGGGCATGGAAACCAAGGCAAACGGCGAATTCAATTTTGAGGACCTGCCTGTCTACACGCCGTTGGTGCTGCGTTTATCTGCTACAGGCTTTGATGGACGCGATGTGCCTGTGATGATAACCCAATCAGCCGATAAGCCCGCTCCCGGTGCTTCTTCATCGCCTTATGGAAGTATCCCTTCATTTGACAAGGACCTTGGAATCATTAAACTAACCGGGAAAGTGCAGGATTTGAACGCGGTAACAGTAACCGCCAAAGCGCCTGCCATGAGACTGGAACTGGATAAAAAAGTGTTCAATGTGGAAAGGAATATCGTGAGTGCGGGTGGCACGGGGCTGGACGTGATGCGCAATGTGCCTTCCGTGAACGTGGATATTGACGGCAATGTGACCCTCCGCGGTTCTACACCCACCATCTTCGTGGATGGCAGGCCCACCACCTTATCCCTCGATCAGATTCCGGCAGATGCCATCGAGAGCGTGGAAGTGATGACCAACCCTTCTGCCAAATACGATGCTTCCGGCGGCGGCGCAGGCATACTCAACATTATTTTGAAAAAGAATAAAAAACAGGGCTACAACGGCAGCATCTCTGCAGGGATAGATTCTCATGGTGCGCCCAACGCACTGGCTGGTTTCAACGTTCGCCAGAACAAAGTGAACATCAGTGCCAATGCCATGTACAATGGCATGGACGCGAAAACAACAGGCAATACCGACCGCTATACTTACCTGACAGATACCACTCACCTGCTCCAACAGGATCTGAACCGGAACAAAGGCCATTTTATCTTTGGCCAGATTGGCCTCGATTATTTCGTCAGCAACAAAACAACCTTATCTGCATCTTATATCAAAGTGCATGGCGCTTTCACGCCTACTGACGTGTCGAATATCAGGACGGACAGCCTGAGCTCGGGCACTATTTCAACAAACTATTCATTGCGCAATTCCAATTCCGAACGTGTCTTTGATGTTAATGGTGCGCAGGTGGGTATGAAACACCTCTTCGCTAAAGAAGGCGAACAATGGACCGCAGACGGCTCTTATTTTGGCGTTACTTCTCATTCCACAGCCTTGTACACAACGGATTATTACACCGCCCAGCCTGGTTCAGCCATTGCCTCCACTACCTATCAGCAGGTGCTTGGCACGGCTTCGCCGTCCTTTTTTACCGTGCAGACTGACTATACCGATCCGTTCGGCAAAGCGCGAAAATCCAAGCTGGAAGCAGGATTGAGGGCAAGCATCCAAAACCTCAGCAATTTCAACAATACTTACAATCTCGATGATAAAGGCAACAGCACCCTGGAGCCACTGGGTACCAGCGATTATAAAAGCACCAGCAGGGTCTACGCCGCATATGTGAACTTGACCAGCGCGATTGGCAATTTCGGCTATTCAATCGGGCTCAGGGCAGAAAGCTCCAATTATTCAGGTGACCTGTTGAACACCACGCCAACTCAGCATTTCAGCAATACTTATCCGGTCAGCTTATTTCCCTCTGTTTTTCTCAGCCAGAAGTTCAAGCACGACCAGGAATTGCAACTCAGTGCCACCCGCAAGGTCAGCAGGCCCGGTTTCTTCCAGTTGATCCCTTATACTGATTACTCGGACACACTGAACATCACACGCGGAAACCCCAACCTGATACCTCAGTTCACTTACGCGTTCGAGTTTTCTTACATGAAAACTTTTCCGCACAACAACACCCTGCTGTTGTCAGCCTATTACAAGTACACTTCCAACCTTATCACCCGCTATCAGGACAGTGGCCTGAACCCCATCGGCATGCCCGTGCTGATTAACACCTATGAGAATGCCAACGATGCTTACACCGTGGGCGCAGAGCTTACTTCTACCAACAACATCACGAAATGGTGGGACATCACACTGAACGTGAACGCTTATAACTCTCACATCAATACCGAGAACCTCGATCAGCCTTCTCAGCCTGCTTTGTGGAGCTGGTTCGGAAAATTCAACAGCAATTTTAAGCTGCCTTCGAATTTCACGGTGCAGTTCACTGCCATCTATCAGTCAAAAACAAACCTGCCGGTGAACCAGAATGCCAACCAGTTTGGGCCTCCGGGCTCCAACACCCAAAGCTCATCACAGGGGTATATAAAATCTTTTTATGGAATGGATATGGCAATAAAGAAAAGTTTCCTGAAGAACAATGCAGCTTCATTGACTGTGAGTATGAGCGATATCTTCCGCACCCGCTGGTCAGATCAGTACAGCCAGAGCCAGTTCTTCGCGCAGGAATATGATCGCCTCAAAGATCCGCAACTGGTGCGGGTGGTATTTGCATATCGCTTTGGCAAAATGGACCTGAACCTGTTCAAGCGCAAGAACATGAACGCACAGGGCATGGGCGATGCCGGGCAAAGCATGCAGCAATAACTCCATCATATTTTCTAAAACAAAGAGCCCTGCAATTTCAGCGGGGCTTTATTTTTGAAGATGCTGCTTGATAAGAATAACGTTATGAAATGCATGAAACATCCTTTGCTAACAGTGCTGAAAATTACTCCCCGAAAACATTTTATCCCTATAAAGTCGGGACGATGAACATCCCGGCCTGTAGGAATGACGGCGAGAGCACCAGTACTTGTTACCAGCACGATTTTAGAGTCTCATCTCATGGAGCTTGCTGCTGCCAAATGCTTAGGGTGTTCCCGTCATTCCCGCGAAAAAGGGAATCCCATTCTTCAATCAGGTTCATACCGGATGCCTGACGCAGGCAGGGTTCTTTTTTGGGCAAGCAAAAAAGAACAATATAACCTTACCGACTCGGAAGTATTTCAGCTCATGGAGCCTGCAACCCTTCAGTTGTTACTGAAAGGATAGCCCGCTCCCGGATAATAAGCCGCAGCAGTCGGCGACATCATCATCTGTTTTGCTTCATGTTCCTTTTCAAGTAATTTTCTTAACAAGGAGATGGCGCGGATCAGTTGGCGCAGCTTGGCAACGGAAATTTCTTCCTTGCCTTTTTTAGTTTCATGGTTTTGCATATGTATTGGTTTTGATAAGCTAAGTTAGCACTGGCGGTCAGCCTCCGCCAATAGATGCACTTGTAAAAATGGAGTCATGTATGGTATAATATGGGCGTAAAGTTTATACTACAGGAACGCCCTTCCTTTTTACATTTGCACCATGGCCGATGTGCACAGCAAGCGAACCCGCAGCTACAATATGTCGCAGATAAAAAGCCGCGACACCAGGCCCGAGATGCTCGTGCGAAAGTTTTTGCATGCCCATGGCTTTCGCTATAAACTGCACGATAAAAACTTAACCTGCAAACCAGACATTGTTTTGCCAAAGTATAAAACCATCATTTTTATTCATGGCTGTTTCTGGCACGGCCACAGCAACTGCAAATATTTCACAGTACCAAAAACAAGAACTGCCTGGTGGCTGCACAAAATAAATACCAACAAAGCCAACGATGCAAAAGCAATGCGGGCATTAAAAAAGCAAGGCTGGAAAATCATCACTGTATGGGAATGCAAACTCAAACCCGCTAAGATGGAGAATACGCTTATTTCTTTATTGAATAAAATAGATTGAAAGAAAATTCAGGACTGGAGAAGCTTAGCCTTTCTAAGCAGTTCATTTGCCTGTTTTAGTTTTTTATCGAATAAAACAGACTTAGCAGAAACTTTACTCTTAGTTACAATAGCCGCTTTTTCCGCAAATTTTTTTTTGAAACCCGCTGCTTTATATTTTTTTTCGTTTCAGGCATGGTTAAAAATTGAATAATTCTTTTCACAAAAAAGGCCAAATAATTTCCTTTGTATTCCGTGTCAAAAAGGCAATTCATCAATTCCATCTTCATTTTCAGCAAGTGCCGTAATTTTGAAATCTTTGCTAAACGAGAAATAGTAAGTTCTCAATATCCTGTGATATAAATTGGTTCTTTGTGATGTGCTTCCGGTAAACATAATTTTTATGTCCGGGTTGTCTCTTATAAAATCATTAGTGATATCGATAACAGTTGACATCACACGGACAATATCCCCGTTATCGGAGCTTGCCTTATCATCTATCTTACCATTAGCCAACAGGTCGCCAAAGCCAGGGTTGAAAATATGTTTTATTTGCGTTGGCGTGAATTCAGCTATTTTCAGTATAGGTCTTTTCCCACGCTTACGAAGCTATAGCGTGTGGAGTAAAGCCGGTTATAAGAATAAGGTGTATGGCTCATGATTAAACCCCAGGTTAGTCAGATTCTTTAAATCAGATTAACTGCTGAGAATGCCACTTATTTTCTGTTCGCAGTGCAATATTGAAACCCTGCCTTTTATGTTCAAACCCCCAAGTTCAAAAAAACGCTAATTTAATTTGGTGTTGCAATTCGTGATACCAAACCTCCTCATCCCAAAAACGGGCGGTATTCGTTTTCAGGTCGCCTTTTTTGGCGAAGCAAAAAAGTACAAATTGAGCGTTGCGTAAACCCCGTAGATTAAAAAAATCCCTAACTTAGTCTTGATGTCACAATTTGTGATATCAAAACTAAACCTTATCACATGTCAAAGCACACTCACTTATTGACGATACCAGATGAACTGGTAATGACCAAGATCTACGTCGTCAGAGGCCAAAAAGTAATGCTGGATAGCGATTTAGCCAAATTATACGGAGTAGCAACTAAAGTTTTAAAACAGGCTGTCAGGAGGAATATTGAGAGATTTCCGGAGGACTTCATGTTTGAAATGACTAATGAGGAATTTGAAAACTTGAGGTCACAATTTGTGACCTCAAGTTTCAGTCATGGAGGAACGCGCTACCTGCCGATGGCATTCACCGAACAGGGCGTTGCCATGCTCTCCAGTGTATTGAACAGCGAAACATCTATCCGCGTCAACATTCAGATCATCCGCGTGTTCACCAAAATGCGATCACTTATATTAACCCACAAAGACATCCTGCTGCAACTCGAAAAAATAGAAAAAAAGCTCACCAGCCACGATGAAGGAATCGCATTGATATTCGGATATCTAAAACAATTGCTCAACCCGCCACAGCCGCCCCGCCGCAAGATCGGCTTCAGGAGAAGGGATGAAAAGGAATAAACCATAAAGGCAAAGCAGGCGAATCGCACTTGCTGCGTGATCACTCACTTCATACCATCAGTCGCACGACAGCTCCGTCATTTCGAGCCCGCCTCATGGTCTGTTGAAATAAAGTATGACTGCGCGGGTGAGAAATCCCCCCGCCGCAAAATCGGCTACAGGAGAAAAGATGAAAAAGAATAAACCATAAAGGCAAAGCAGGCGAATCGCACTTGCTATGTGATCACCCACTTCCCAAAGTCATACCATCAGTCGCACCCAAGCTCCGTCATTTCGAGCCCCGCCTCATGCTGCATTGAAATAAAGTATGACTGCGCGGGGTGAGAAATCCCCTGCCGCAAGATCGGCTACAGGAGAAAGGATGAAAAAGG
>Ga0302280_1002417_pt1 | contig 14308 bp, 7 predicted proteins | sample III_Fen_E1_1_FD_198771 | JGI IMG/M metagenome (GOLD analysis project Ga0302280, IMG submission 198771) | Peat permafrost microbial communities from Stordalen Mire near Abisko, Sweden - III_Fen_E1_1 | ecosystem: Environmental > Terrestrial > Soil > Wetlands > Permafrost | place: Sweden: Abisko...
TAGGTGTTATAGGAGCTGTATAAGTGTGTGTAAAAGGAGAAGGAGAAATTGTATAGGTAGTTGTTGCACCATCTCCAAACGTCCATTTCCAGCTTGTAATTAATGTATCGCTTGTACTGGTATTTGAAAATGTTTCAGCGGGTGCAGGAAAACAAATAGCATAATCACTAATTGTATATTGAGCTTTAATGTTATACACTTTTATATATTTTGTCATAGTATCCGAACAGCCTAACGGATTATATACAATAAGCGAAACGGATTGAATTCCCGGAGTATTAAAACTGGTTTGCCATACCGGATAATGTGAGTTAATTGTGTCCGGCTTTTTAGTTGGGTCGCCATACATCCAATAATAACCGCCATATCCGCTTAGTCCAGGAATAGTAGAAGGATTCTGCGGGGTTCCAGGAAAACTTGGAGCATTATCTTTTGATGTGCTGGCATCAAAAGAATACGGCTGATTTATACATAAATTAGTTGGCGAAGTAAAACTTGCTTTAAGGTCATAAATGCTGAAGGTTGCTGTAGTATCAAAATTTGGACAGCCACTTGTATCGTTTATGGCAGTTAGGGTTGCCGTGTATGTACCCGGAGTATAGGTATGTGTAAATGTACCTGTTGCATTTGAAAGAGGAGAGCCATCACCAAAATTCCAACTAAGGCTCGTGGCTCCTAAGCTTCTATTTGTAAAAATAACATCCGATGGTTTTGAGCAAACTTGTTTGAAACTGAAAATTGCAATAGGACTTTTTATAAAAACATATTGAGTATCCTTTGATTCACATCCATTATAAGTGCCGGTTAAAACAACCGCTTGATTTCCTATTGAGTGTCTGTATTTCCATGAAGCGGTAGTGTCATTACGAATAGTAGTGATATAGTCAAAATAACCACTATCGCTTTGCCATTCCCACATATCAAAGAACTGTTTGTTTGGGCTGGTATTTAAAAAATTTACTTTTTGTAAAGGACAAGCAGGTGATGGATTAATTGTAAAGCTGACAGGGAGTTTTTTTCCTACTTTAACAGAATCCTTAAAAACGTCCGTACACCCTTTGTTGCTTGTAATAGTTAAGCTAACAATATAAGTTCCGGCACTTATAAAAGTGTGTGATAAAGGGTTGCCATTGTTCAAAGTTTGTACAGGACTGCCATCACCAAAATCCCACTGCCATTGGATAATCGTTTCATCAGTCCAGCTTTTGTCTGTGAACAGAACGTTCAGGGGAGCACAACCACTATCTTTGTCCTGATTAAAAAATGCAAGGGGCTTGTCAAGTGTGTCGTTTAATGACATTATAGCTGTACATCCTGAAGGTGTGGTGGCTGTTAAAGTAGCAGTATAAATTTTTCTTCCATTCTTCCATAACCCTCCCTGCCAGTTAAGATTTCCATTTGGTAAATAAAAAGTATGACTAATGTTTTGACCTGTTTGGTTGGATGTATTATCATTAAATGCCCAGTTCCATGATGCAATGGTATTAGGTGAGCTTGCTGTAAAGTTAACCAGTTGTGTATTATTACAACTATAGCTGGGTGATGTTGTAAATGTTGCAGTAGGAGCTTCAACAAAAACAGTTTGTGTTACTGGTAAAGAAGAACATGCTCCTGAATAGGAAGTTGTTGTTAATGTAATAGTATGTGTTCCCGGAGTAGAAAAACTAACCGTTGGGTTTGTTGTTCCTGAAGATGTTTGCGACGCAGTAGCATCAAATGTCCAATTAGAATAACCTGCAGTAGATGTATTTGTAATTTGATAAGATGTACTAGCACAAATTGTAGCAGGTAATGTAAAAGATGAAACTGGCGTTCCAATTGAAATGGTTTGCGTAGTTGTATTTCCTTTACAGTTATTGGTATCGTTTGCCGTAAGACTAACTGTATAATTACCTGCCACCGTATAGGTTATTGGAGATGGTACAGTAGTAGTAATTATTCCTGAACCTAAATTCCATGAATAAGTTAAGGGCAAAGCATTTGAAGGAGATGAAGAATTGTTTATGAAGCTCACCGTAACTGGGGCGGAACAACCTGAAGCAGGGTTAGGTGTAAAGTTAGCTGTTGGAGGAGCTGAACAAGAAACCGCGGCAGGGAATTTTGGAGTTACATTGCAGGACGGAAAGTTAGTTTCTATACCCACAGAAACGTCATACGTACCGGGGTTAGAATAATTATGTGTTTGTGATGCTGTGCCTGAAGGGTTTCCGTTACCATCGCCAAAATCCCATGTGTAATTATTGATGGTCACTCCTGCGGGTATAGTTGGGGTTACAGTAAGCGAAGTATTTAAAGGGGCGCATCCTTTGGGTGGTGTGGCGGTTAAAACAATAGTAGGCTTGGAAAAAACTGTGATTGTAGTGGTGTATTTAGGTGTACCACCACTAGTTTCGCTAACTTCAACAAGGTATGTATTGGGTGTGTTAAAGGTAGTTGAATCTAAAGGATTTGCTGTTGTAGTTTGACCAAATCCTCCATTTTTAAAATTCCAATAATAAGTGCCCGTACCGGAAGGAGTAGCCACACTAAATATTACTTGCATAGGTGCGCAACCCTGAGTTGCACTTGCAGTAATTTGCGCATTCATAACATTAACTAAAGCGAGAGCTATAAATGTAAATAGTGTTTTTATCTTCATTTTTCCGTTTAATAATAATTCAAAATTAAATTTATTTTGCTAATAAATAGATAAAAACATTTTTTTAGCGATATAAATAAAAGGATGAACTGTATTCATTACATTTGCCTTTCTAAAAAAGTTGAAGATAATTGATGTTAGATAATTTATTGTATGACGTTTTATCATCATAATGGTTCAAATATACAATCGGTCAAGGATTTATTAATAATGGAAAAAACATGTTTCTCAAATCCTTTGGTCTGGTAATGAAAAAATTTTTACTAGCAGCTGGTATTAGTATCACTTTTCTGTCTGTTAGCATTGCCCAGGATATTCATCTTTCGCAATTCTACACTTCCGATCATTTGCTCAATCCGGCTAAAGTTGGTGATTATGATGGCGATTACAGGTTTATAGGAAACTACAGAAATCAATGGCGACAAATACCGCAACAAACAACGCAAGGAACATCTAATAACAGTCCTCTTAATACATATATAGTCTCTTTTGATAAAGCATTTCACTATTATTCCCACGAAATTGACGGGGGCATTTTAGCATTACGAGATCAGTTTACGGGATTTAATACGGTAACAACAAAGTTATTACTAACCGCAGGTTATGGGTATCTTTTAAAAGGACATAAATTAAGAATTGGAATTCAGGGAGGATTAGTTTCTAACAGTACCGATTTATCCTTGCAAACATTTCCCAATCAATGGGATTATAATCCGGGACCAACTCAAACGGGCTTTTTCAACTCTCAAATAAATTCTAATGAAACCACTCTTAACCGTTCTCAAAATTATTTCGATTTGAATACGGGTGTTCAATGGAGTAAACGATTTAAAAAGCTGGAACCCAAATGCGGGTTTGCATTAGACCATGTTAATCGTCCTAAAGACACTTATTTTTCTACTACTGCCGAAAGATTAAGAATGCTTAAAATTGTTCATGCCGAATTGAACTATTTTTTAAATAACAAGATAACCATCCAGCCAAAATTATTATGGATGTGGACAGATAATGCAAATAACATGGTTTTTGGAAGTAATTTCAGGTACAATACAGGCAATAAAATAATATCATCAGTTTTTGTTGGCGCACTCTTTCGTTCAGGAGCCGATAGAAATACAGATGCATTAATACCCGTTGCCGGTTTTAGTTATAAACGGTTTGACTTAGGTTTTAGTTATGATGTTAATGTTTCTACACTTAGCCAAGATGTCAGTCGTGCCAGAACATTTGAGTTTTCAATTATTTATACAGGAGCCAGTTCAAAACCAAAATTTATAGCCTTGCCTTGCGATAGGTATTAACTGTACAGAAATGAACAAGTATGTAATTACATTTTTATTGTTTATCCTTTTTTTAAATGGTTTTTCTCAGGTAGCATCACTTGAACTGAACGAGAAAAGAAAAAAAGAAATAAAAAATTTAGGACGCGAAGCAGAGCGCAACGGAAAGTACTACCTTGCTTTGGAGTATTACCGAAAATTAGTTGACCTTGATACTGCTAACATAAAAAATCAAATTCATCTTGCCGATTTATTAAGATATACCCGCAATTACAAAGGGGCAGAAACACATTATCAAACTATATGTAACATAAATGTGAAAGAATATCCGGAAGCAATGTTTTATCTGGCAACTATGCAAAAAGCCAATGGCAAGCATAAAGAAGCTATTGCAAATTTGGAAAGGTTTAAAAAGTTGGTTAAACAGGTGGATGATAAAAAATTTAAGAAATTGTTGGAAACAGAATTGCAGGGCTGCAATCTCGCCTTAAGCCTGAAAGACTCTGCGGCAAAGGCAACTATTGTATCAGTAGGCAGTAAGGTGAATAATCCTCACATTGACTTTTCACCAATTCCATTAACGGATGATCAATTGGTGTTTGGTTCATTAAGAGAATCGGAAGAAAAATTTTACAAAGTAAAGGAAGATGAGTTGGATACTGTAAAACTACCAACGCGTAAATTTTATGTAACTCAAAAACAAAATAACGATTGGGTATTTGAAGGAGAGTGGAAAGGTCCTTTTAATACAAATGATGCCGATATTGCCAATGGTACCTTTTCATTAGATCAAAAACGGTTTTACTTTACTAAGTGTTCGCAAAACTGGCAATTTAAAGTGATATGTAAAATCTATTATTCCGAAAAAAAGGGAGATGACTGGTCAGAACCTCAATTGCTGGATGAACAAATAAACATTCCGGGCTTTACATCAACGCATCCTACAATGGGGCGCGAATCAAAGAAAAACCAGGAGGTGATGTATTTTGTTTCCGACAGAGAAAAGGGTAAAGGTGGCTTGGATATATGGTATTGTGAGTATGATGCACGTCGTAAGGCATTCAGAAAACCGAAAAACGCAGGTTCTTTGGTGAATTCAGCAGGAACGGAAATGACTCCATTTTATGATATAAAAACAAAATCGCTTTATTACAGTACCGACGGCAAACCCAACATTGGCGGTTTGGATTTATACAAAACACAGGGCGAAACAAATAAATGGGCAATACCGGTACACTTAGGTTTTCCATTCAATTCGTATGCCGACGATTTGGATTTTGCCATTAAACCATCTGGTAAAGGCGGCTTCATTGTTTCTAACCGTGAAGGTGGCTTATCTGTTTATAATCCTACTTGTTGTGATGACATTTATGAGTTTACATATTCCGGTTTTGTGGAAATAATTTATAAGGGACAAATTGTAAATAAAGACAGCAATGATTGTATTGAAGGAGAAAGTATAATAAATGTTTACATTACTGGTAAAGATGGTCGTTTATTATCAGAAACGATGACTCAAAATGGCTGTAAATATGAGTTGAAATTAAAACCGGGTTTTGATTATGAAGTGGAAATACGAAAAGAAAACTACTTCAGTAATACTACAAAAATCTCAACAATGAAATCTGTCAGATCCGACAGTACAAAAAAAGATATTGTAATTGAAAAGATTCCCGAAACGCCGATCCTTATTCCTAAAATAAATTACGATTTTGATAGTGATAAACTTACCAAAGATTCGAAAACGGCTTTGGATACCTCGCTTGTGATTATATTAACTGACAACCCAAGCTTTAAAATAGAAATACGTTCGCATACTGATAATAAAGGAGCTGATGCATATAATATGAAATTATCTCAAAAAAGAGCCGAAAGTGTTGTAAGATACTTGATTGAAAAAGGATTTAGTTCTAATCGGTTAATTGCAAAAGGTTATGGAGAAACATTGCCAATTGCACCTAATACAAACCCTGATGGCAGCGATAATCCCACAGGACGACATAAAAACAGAAGAACGGAATTTAAAATTATCGGAAACATCGACCCTGATTTAATTGAGTATGATGAGAGTGACAAAGAGCCTGAACAACCCACAAAAGCAGGAGAAGCAGAAGATTCTAAATAACGGTACAGTTCCTTTCATCGATAGTTGCTATAGAAGATAATTCATCTGTGTTGTTTTAAACAATTTATTTTACCGCTAATTTCCTTTTTAAGGAGCATATTAAGGCGCTCTTAAACTTTTAAGCCTCAATCATTAAATTTATTAAGTCAATTTAATTGATAAAGAATAGTTAAAACCTTGCAGTTATATTGCGAGGTTTTTTAGGTTTTGTAACATTAGAATTTGATTAGAAATTTAAAGGAATGAAAATTAATATGGAACTTTACAAATATGGAAACAACAATTTTAATAATTGAAGACGAAGTAAAAGTGGCATCCTTTATTAAAAAAGGGCTGGAGGTTAATAAATTTAATACTGACATAGCCTATGATGGAGAAATAGGTCTTAGAAAAGCGTTCTCAAAAAAATATGATATAATTATTCTGGATATCAATCTTCCTAAAATTAATGGTTTTGATTTATGTAAGCAAATACGAGAGCGAAACACACTCGTTCCTATTCTTATGCTTACAGCACTTGGTACAACTTCCGATAAGGTAAACGGTTTTAATCTTGGAGCGGACGATTATTTGGTGAAACCCTTTGAATTTGATGAACTGCTTGTAAGAATTGGTGCTTTATTAAAAAGAAGCCAAACAGAAATATTATCAGATAATTTATTGAAATTAAATGATTTAGAGATGGATTTGAATCGCAAAACAGTTAAAAGAGCAGGAAAAAAAATAGAGTTGACCGCTAAAGAATTTACCTTGCTTGAATACATGTTGCGAAACAAGGGGCGTGTTTTGTCAAGAGCAGATATAGCAGAAAAAATATGGGACATTACCTTTGATACCGGAACAAATATTATCGATTTGTATATTTTTTATTTAAGAAAAAAAATAGACAAAAATTTTTCTCCAAAACTTATTCATACGCAGGTTGGTATGGGTTATATTCTTAAAGAAGGAGATGAATAATGCAGATTAGAACTAAACTTACATATCAGTTTACGGTCAATGTTGCATTGATATTGATTTTGTTTGCTTCAGCTATTTATTATTTATCTTCTGATTATAGAGAACACGAATTTTATGCAAGACTAAAACAAAATGCTATTACTACTGCTAAGCTCCTATCTCAAGAGGTAAAAGAGGTTAATCCTTCCATATTAAAAGCGATAGACAAAAATTCTTTCAATACTTTACCACAAGAAAGTATTGAAGTATATGATTTTAAAAATAAGTTATTTTATCATAATAACGATAATGATAGAATACCTGTTTCAGCTTCAGATAAACTTATTAATAAAATAAGACTTGAAAAAGAAATAAGATATGATGAAGGAGAAAATGAAGTGTTAGGGTTGCTATTTGAAGGGCAGTATGATAGGTTTGTTGTGATCGCTTCCGCTTATGATAAATATGGATTTAGCAAATTAAAGTTCTTAAAATATGTATTGATAGTTGGAATTATTATCGCAATTATATTTACAATATTTACAGGATTGTTTTTTTCCAAGCAGGCATTACAGCATGTCACTCAGGTAATAAGTGAAGTAGATAAAATTACGGCATCTAATTTACATGCGCGTTTAGATGAAGGTAATGGAACAGATGAGATTGCGCAACTTGCAATAAAATTCAATAAAATGCTGGAACGTTTGGAGTCCGCTTTTGAAATACAACAAAATTTTGTTGCGAATGCTTCACATGAATTAAGAACTCCACTCACCTCACTTACAGGACAAATAGAAGTATCGTTGATGGACGATAACAAAAGCGGTAAGGATGTTAAGCAGTTGCTTAAATCATTGTTGCATGATATTAAAAATTTGAATAAACTCTCCAATGGATTACTTGACCTTACTCAAGCCAGTTTAGATATTTCGGAAATTCAAGTTGCTCAATTACGAATTGAAGAATTAATTGGAAGTATAAAAGTAGAATTATTAAAACGAAATAAAAGTTATAAGGTAATTATTGATTTCAAAGAATTTCCGGAGGAGGAAGAAAGGCTCATGCTTATTGGAAATGAACAATTGTTAAAAGTTGCCATTTCCAATATCATCGAAAACGCATGTAAATATTCTTCTGATAAAGAAGCCAATGTTGTAATTACATTCAAACAAAATGGTATAAATATTAGTGTGGCTGATAAAGGAATCGGGATTTCGCAAAAAGACCTTGAACATATTTTTGAACCTTTTTTCAGAAGTGAAAATGCGAAGGTATATTCGGGACATGGAATAGGATTACCATTAACAAATAAAATTATTAAGCAACATAAGGGAGAAATAAACATTTTGACCGAATTAGGTAAAGGAACCTCTGTTTTTATTTTCCTGCCTTATTCCTAATCAAATTCTAATATTATTCTAATTCCCATCAAATTCTATAGTTATTTCTTTGTAATCACAAAAAGCAGAGTAATGGAACTGTCATTTCTGAAAAGCAATGTTAGTTTAAAAAGTTAGAATTCCATCAATAATAAAAACTCATGATGAATAATAATGAAAGAACAAACGAAAGAAAAAAAATTGTTTCTTTTCTTCTTCTCCCGATGCTTTTCGGCTCTTTATTTTTTAATATCCTTTTTCTTATAAATAGGCATAAATTAATATCTCGACAAGAGCGCGCGTTGCTTGTAGCAGATTCATCTATTTCAGTAAAGCTTCTGGTAGAAAAGCAACTGAACGAAGTGCAGGAAACATTGAACGGATCACAACTTAAAAATGACGAGTTATATACTACTGTTTCAAAATTGAATACAGAACTTAAGGAAAACAGAAAAACCATTGAAAAAATTACGAAAGAGAATCAGACCTTTATCCCATTAAAAAAACAACTTAAAGATTTTAAGAGCCATGTTGACGATTATCAAAAACAAACCAATAGTATCCTAAAAGAGAAAAATGATCTAGAAGGAAAAATAACGGAACTCAACAAAACTATTATTGATATTAAGAAAGATAATGAAGAACTAAAAAAGAAGTTGGAGATAGTGAAAGACCTTAAGGGCTATGAAATAAACGTTATAAACTATAAAGTTAAAACCACTAAAAAAAAAACAACAATGAAGGCTAAAAAAGTAAACCGAATATCTGTAACATTCACATTGGCAGAAAATATAGCGACCGAATCAGGTAAAAAAAATCTATACATTGTTATATATGACCCAATGAAAAATGTGCTGACAAGCAAACAAGAAAAGTTTATCAATAAAAAAACAAACTTAGAACAGGCATATTCTTCATTAAAGATAATAGATTATAAAAATGAAGAACAAAAAATAATTATTGATTATGATGCAGAAACCAAGTTGACTAAGGGTAAATATAAAGTAGAGGTTTATGCCGATGGGAGCTTAAGCGGAAAAAAAGAATTTGAATTGAGATAGAAATATAAAATAGAAACTTTAAATGCCATTGTTTCAATATCATTTGTTTTGATGAATGAAAATAAAATGTTTCTTTGTATGAAAAAAAGAGCTAAGTCGGTTAACAATATTTAACACTCAAGATGCACTTCCAAATTAAAGTGAGTAAATTTTATATAACTTCGCATTTTAAAGAAAGGGTTGAAGATGCATCTCAATAGATAATGAGATTTATTTTTTTAACTTTTGAATTATGCTACTTTTACATAATTGTAATTACATCTGATGTTATTATTTCGCCTTCTGTCAAGAACCCTTAGTTTAGCAACTTTAATTACCAGTAGCGTCTTTTGTTTTTCACAACAAATTCAACAACCTATTGTACCTCGCGATAGTATTAACCTTATAGCGGATACCATCTCTATTACGTTAGATGAAGCAGAAGCTTTTTTTCTGAAAAATAATTATAGCGTATTAGCACAACAATATGGAGTAGATGCTCAAAAATCTTTAATAAGACAGGCTAAGTTATTTAATAACCCGACACTTTACTACGAACAAAGTGTTTATAATCAACTTAGTAAGCAGTGGTTTCCAACTCAATTAGGACAAATAGGAGAGGCCAATACACAAGGAGAATATGTTATACAAGCCCAATGGCTTGTATCCATAGCGCGTAAACGAATTAAAACTGCTCAGGTCGCTAAATTACAAGCAGATGTTGCACAATATCAGTTTGATGATGTAATAAGAGGATTGTTATTTGCACTTAGGCAAGATTTTTTTGATTTACATTTTGGTTTAAAATCATTGCAATTATTTGATGAAGAAATTGCTTCTGTAAAAAACATTGTTGAAGGTTTTGAAATGCAATACCAAAAAGGAAATGCTTCTCTTCGTGATGTAACTCGTGTGAGAGCGTTGCTCCTTTCATTACAGAGTGACAGATTGGATTTATATACGGCTCTTCAAAAAAATTCCTCCAAAGAATTTGCTGTATTGCTCAATAATCCTAAAAACGTTTATTATAAACCCATTTTAAACGAAGCGGAGCTTGACAATAAATACAATTTGACAAATATTGCTCTGGCAGATTTAGTTACCCAAGCATTAGAAAGTCGTCCGGATTTAAAAGCATCTTTCGCACAACTGGAAACAGCTGTTGCCAATGTACAGTTGCAAAAAGCTATTGGTGTCCCGGATCTTCAGTTTCAATATACAGGAGATAGAAATGGTAGTTATATCCCCAATTATAATGGAGCAGGATTGCAAATTCCTGTCGAATTATTTAATCGCAATCAGTTTAGTATACAATCTGCAAAATTATTAGTAAACTCTGCGCAAGAGCAGCTAAAACGGAATGAAGTGATTGTACAAAACGATGTTTTTTCTACTTATCAAAAAATATTGGAACTCCAGAAATTCAATGTTTCGACGGCGAATGATTTCTCCTCAGATTTTCGTGCCTTATTAAAAGGAGCACAAGATAATTTTGCTAAAAAGAATTTATCGTTATTGGACTTTGTAGATATTTTTGAAAGCTACAAAGCAAGCATGGCGCAGTATAATAGCATAAAAGAGCAACGTTATAGTGCTTTTGAAGAATTAAATTTTAATGTAGGAAAAGATGTATTTAAAAAATAAAATTACCTTATGGTTTAGCATTTCTTTTATATGGATTATGCTATTTTCATTTTCTTCTTGCAAAGAAAAAAAACAAGAAAAAGAGGTTAATCCTTATGAAGTTTCGGATACACTGATTAGCCACATGACCGTTGGACTAGCAAAGATTACTCAGGTAAAAAGCGAACTTAAATTAACCGGTAAAATAACCGCAGACCAAAATAAACAATTAGATGTTTTTGCGTTAGTTGCAGGAACAGTAAAGGATGTTCGTGTAGAATTAGGAGATTATGTAAAACAAGATGAAGTGCTTGCTGTAATTCATAGTGGCGATGCTGCTGATTATGAAAAACAATTTGTAGAGGCTTCATCTGATTATGAAATAGCCCAGAAAAACAAAAATGTTGCTGAAGATATGTATGCATCTAAATTAATATCCTCAAGTGATTATTTACAAGCAAAGCAAGAGTTTAATAAAGCGGAAGCAGGACTCACTAAAGCTAAAGAAATGCAAAAAATATACAGTGTAAGCAATACTAGCGATTATCTTATAAAATCACCTATATCCGGTTTTGTTATCGAAAAAAATATTAATAAGGACATGCAGATTCGGGCGGATAATAGCAATAACATTTTTACTGTTTCGCAATTAAGTGATGTATGGGTTATCGCTAATGTATATGAAACGGACATTGATAAAGTAAGAGTGAATGATACGGTGGTAGTCACAACCATTTCATATCCTGATAAGCCTTACAATGCGGTTATTGACAAAATCTATAATGTACTTGATCCGCAAAGCAGGGTAATGAAAATACGCATAAAACTTAACAATCCGGACTATTTATTAAAACCCGATATGTACGGAAGTGTTCAGGTTAATTATACGGAACCCATTAAAATGTTAACAATTTCATCAAGCGCATTAGTGTTCGACAATTCTAATAATTATGTAGTATTATATAATGGTGGCAAAAACTTTTCGGTACAAAAAGTAGATGTTTATAAAACCATTGGAAGTAATGCATATATACGTTCAGGGATAAAAGAAAATGACAAAGTTGTAACTACCAACCAATTGCTCATTTATAATACACTAACCAATAACTAAAAGTTGCTATGCACAAACTGGTTAAAAGTATTATCACCTTCTCTTTAAAAAACAGAGGGTTTGTTATTATAGCTACGTTAATTACTATCATTTCCGGTATTATAGCATATCTTAATACCCCTATTGAAGCATTTCCTGATGTTACTAATACTCAGATCATAATTATTTCACAATGGCCCGGTAGAAGTGCCGAAGAAGTTGAAAAGTTTGTCACCATTCCTTTAGAAATTGCTTTAAATCCATCTCAGAAAAAGACATCTATCCGTTCTACTTCATTGTTCGGATTATCTGTTTTAAAGGTAACTTTTGATGATAATGTAGATGATGCATTTGCACGTCAACAAGTGAATAATCTTTTGCGAGATGTAGATTTACCGGATGGGGTACATTCTGAAATAGAACCACCTTATGGGCCGACAGGTGAGATATTTCGTTTTACTTTAACAAGCAAAACATTAGGTGTTCGTCAACTAAAAACAATTGAAGATTGGGTAGTTGAGCGTAATTTAAAATCTGTACCGGGTATTGCAGATGTGGTGAGCTTTGGAGGTGAAGTTAAAACGTATGAAATAATAGTAAGACCAACCTTACTAACAAAATATGATATTACTCCTTTAGAAGTTTATCAGGCGGTTTCTAGAAGTAATATAAATGTGGGAGGGGATGTTATTCAAAAAAATGGTCAGGCATACGTAGTTCGTGGTATCGGATTATTAACATCAATACCGGATATTGAAAACATTATTGTTGATTATGCTGAAGGGGTTCCTGTTTTGGTAAAGAACGTAGCTACGGTGAAAGAAGGTGCTCTTCCACGGTTGGGTCAGGTTGGAAGGGATACTGCAAATGATGTGGTGGAAGGAATTGTAGTTATGCGCAAGGGAGAAAATCCGGGTGAAGTTATTGATCGGTTAAATGCTAAAATAGAAGAACTGAATGATAAAATATTAACTGGAGATGTACAAATAAAAACATTCTATAATCGCGAAGACCTTATACACTTTTGTACTCACACAGTAATACATAACTTGCTTGAAGGAATTATTTTTGTTACAATTATTGTTTTCTTATTTATGGCCGATTGGCGAACTACGCTAATTGTTGCCGTCATTATTCCATTGGCATTGTTATTTGCATTTATTTGTTTGCGTTTAAAAGGTATGACCGCTAATTTGCTATCGATGGGGGCGGTAGATTTCGGAATAATTATAGATGGTGCCGTTGTTATGGTAGAAGGGGTTTTCGTAGTGCTTGATCACAAAGCCGCCAAAATTGGGATGGAAAAATATAATAAATTATCCAAACTAGGTTTAATAAGAAAAAATGGTGTTGAAACAGGTAAGGCCATATTATTTTCTCAATTAATTATTATCAGTTGTTTATTACCTATTTTTTCCTTTGAAAAAGTAGAGGGTAAAATGTTTTCACCATTAGCCTACACTCTTGGTTTCGCGCTATTAGGAGCTTTAATATTCACCTTGTTTTTAATGCCTACCTTAATTAGTTTTCTGCTTAATAAAAACGTAAAAGAAAAACATAATTATTTAGTGGAGTTTATTAACAAAAATGTAATCCGAATTTTTAACAAACTTCATGAAATAAGAAGAACTGCTATAATTGCAGCAGGTATTTTTATGGTTGTGGGTCTATATATGTTTCACTTTTTAGGTTCGGAATTTTTACCTCAGTTAAATGAAGGCTCCATATATGTGCGGGCTAATTTACCTTTAAGTATTTCCTTAGATGAAGCAGTAAAACTTAGCAACAAAATGCGGAGGGTATTCATGAAATTTCCGGAAGTAAAGCAGGTTATTTCTCAAACAGGTCGCCCTAATGACGGAACTGATCCTACAGGTTTTTACAATGTAGAATTTCACGTTGATTTACTACCGAAAGATGATTGGAAGGAAAACATATCAAAAACTGAGTTAATTAATGAAATGCAGGACAGTTTAGATATTTTTTCCGGTATTAATTTTAACTTTTCACAACCAATTATGGATAACGTGGAAGAAGCTGTATCGGGAGTTAAGGGCTCAATTGCGGTTAAAGTATACGGGGATGATATGCCAAGCACTGAAGCAAGAGCGGGTCAAATATATAAAATATTAAAAGATGTAAAAGGTATTGAAGATTTAGGAGTAATTAGAAATAGCGGTCAACCTGAATTACG
>Ga0302280_1002421_pt1 | contig 14296 bp, 9 predicted proteins | sample III_Fen_E1_1_FD_198771 | JGI IMG/M metagenome (GOLD analysis project Ga0302280, IMG submission 198771) | Peat permafrost microbial communities from Stordalen Mire near Abisko, Sweden - III_Fen_E1_1 | ecosystem: Environmental > Terrestrial > Soil > Wetlands > Permafrost | place: Sweden: Abisko...
GAGGAGTCAATTGTTACCTTTTGAGCATCAGCTGCTGGTTTAGAGTGAATATAGTAACTTCCTGTTTTCAACCCTTTTCTAAATCCATAAAAGTGCATACTAGTTAATTTTGCTTTTGTTACTTTTTCAAAATAGATATTCATGCTTTGTGATTGACACACAAAAGGACTACGATCAGCTGCTAGATCGATAATAACTTTTTGAGAAATCTCCCAAACTGTTTTGTAAAGATCTTTTAGGTCATTTGGAATTTCTGGAATTCCTTGGATACTTCCGTTGAGAATAATAATCTTATTCTTTATTTCCTCAGACCAAAGTCCCAGTTCCATTAAGTCATTTACAAGATACTTATTAATAACGACGTATTCTCCAGAAAGAGTTTTACGTTTGTAGATGTTACTCTTAATAGGTTCGAAGCACTCTGTGAATCCTAATATTATTCCACTACTGGCAGTTGGCATAAGTGCAATTAGGAGACTATTTCGAAGGCCATATTTTCGAACCTGTTCTTTAAGGATGTCCCAGTCAGAGTACTTATTCGGGATTGTTCCCCAGAGATCAAATTGTAAGATTCCTTTACTAGCAGGACTTTCTTGAAAAGTTGAGTAAGGAGAATCTTTCATTGCTAATGAGATACTCTCTGTAATTGCTGCGTGATAAATTGTTTCAAAGATTTCTCGATTAACTTTAGCAGCTTCTTCCGAATCGAAAGATAGCCTTAGTTTAATGAAAAGATCCGCCAATCCTTGAACACCAATACCCATCGGTCTCTCTGATAAATTGCTGTGTCTCATCTCAGGTGTAGGATAAAAAGTGATATCAATTGTTTTGTTTAAATTTCGAACAATTATTTGAGTAACACGGTGTAACTCAGAATGATCTATTTCACCATTTTTTACAAACATAGGGAGACCAATTGAAGCTAAGTTACAAACAGCATACTTCTTTGTATCAGAGTACTGAATAATTTCACTACAATTTAAAGTACACACTCCATTAAATAAAACCTTATTTCGTATCGGTTCAGTTAAACAGTAAACACTAGAGTATCCCATAGGTTTGACACTTACAACAGTGTCGGAGATAAAAATCATAGGTTCTTCTGGGAAAGAGTAATAAGCAAGAGTCATTCCTGGTTTAAGGTCCTTTGCTTCAACAACCATCTCGTACCACGTTTTTTCGTTACCCGAAAACATTATAGGAAAACGGTGATACTCTGTGCAATCAATTACTTTACCACTTCGGAATGTTACTCTTAAAATAGGTTCGTAGTCATTTGACCTAAAAGGAACCACAGTTGACCATTCAAATCCGTTCCAGATAGTTGTCTCTTTTCCAACTAGATTAATAATAGGAATGTCTCCTAAATTTGTAGTAACCAATGTTTCTGGAACTACACAAAGGTTGCTGGATCTTATTGTTCCCAAATTAGATTGATTACTCTTTCTATTAGCAGAGTCTTTATACAGTATATACGGTAATCCTGTTTCACATTGAAGTTCAATAACAGAGTCCCATATTGCTCGAGCTTTAACAACCCGAATATACTTTCCAGTATCAATGTAGTACTGATAAAGTTCATTAAATGCGTGAGAATGAACTCTTTCAAGACCTTTTGATTGATCAGGACACATTAAGTACCAATCGAGATCTTTTTCAACACACTCCATAAAAAGGTCTGGAATCCAGAGAGCGTAGAAAAGGTCTCGTGCACGGTCTTTCTCGTTTCCATTATTTTTTCTCATGTTTAAAAAGGTAAATATGTCTGCATGCCACGGTTCGAGGTACATTGCAAAAGATCCGTTACGTTTTCCAGCTTGGTTAACGTAACAAGCAGTTTCATTATAAACCTTTAACATAGGTCCAATTCCGCTACTTTGGCCATTGGTACCTCGAATTAAAGCATTTTCTGCTCGTATATTACTAATATGAATACCAATTCCTCCAGCGTACTTGCTAATCATGGCGCAATCAGTAATTGTCTTGTATATGCCTTCAATAGAATCCTCAGTACCCAAAAGGTTACAATTTTTAGCAATTATACCAGCTATAGAATAAGAGTGATCATCTTCTACACCTAATGTATAAACCCACTGATCATTAAAATCATATACTGGGTTTTTTTTTAAAATTCTTATAAATGTGGTATTGTCTATAATTTTTTGAGGAATATAATAAGGATCATTTTTTACAAATTGTAATCGTCCATCAGTATATGTTTTATATACATATTTTTTCATATCTTCTATTACAGGATTTGCTTTAGAAAAATGTAAAAGATAACTTGGAACTGTTTTTGAATTAGTTGGTGTTGGATCTGATTTCTGATGATTAACAAGTATACCTACTCTTCTACATAAATGATGTATCTGCAAAGTTAAATCATAATTACTTAATTGTAATGTAACATTACCATCTTTTGATACACATCCATCGGTTGATATTAATCCTATTAATAGTTGTTTAATTAATGAAACATCCCAGTCATACATAGGTTCCCATGTTATTCTTTTACCAGCAAATCCTCTTCCAAATAATTTTTCAAACACATTTGCAAGATGACCAGAATGTATAATTATGGAGACACAATTTTTTTTACTTGTCTTGCTTATACAAGCTTGCAGTCCAAAGTATTTGATAGAAAAATCTTGAACAAATTTAATTAATTCGGTATTATTTACATGAGAAGCAACACCTATACCATTATTTACATAAATCCATTGATTATCAACTGTTCTACCACTTGCTTGAATATGTCCATCTCCATACCATATTCCTAAAAATTTAGCAAAATCACCATCAACCTTGAGATATCTTTTCATGATATTGCTTTCTTTTTGAGGATGACGTCTAACACCACCTGATGTGAAATAATAATGTGTGGTTCTTGAGATATACTCAACTTCGATTCCATCTTCAATTACGATTTGAGTATTAAATGAATATGTTTGATCTTTTACTACACATGGAATATTAGAAAAGGATAACATATCAATAGTATCTTCTTTAACTGAACCGATGTAATTTGGTATTGCAATATAATCACCTATTCTTAAACATTCGACAGAATTCCATTGAGGCTTTTCTCCCCATTTTAATTGTTCTGAGGTAATACTCCATAATTTATGATTGTCTGTTACGTTAAACTCTGGTGTCATATAACATTTAATGTTAAATACTCTGCGATCATTTAAAGAATTTTTGTACAATTGCTGAACAGGTTTAACTCTTCCTAAATGAGTAACAACAGAATCTCCAATATTTACTGTCTCAATATTTATAGCACCTCTATTTGTAGTAAAAACTTTAGTTCCAGCAGGAAAGCAGCTCGCAAGTTGGGGACGAGGTGTTCCTGCATTAAATAGAGTTGGTGTAGCATGTACAAAATACTTTTGGGACATAAGGTCGTACGTTTCAAAAGCGGAGTGAAGATCGGAACCGTGAATACCAAGAGAAACGCGCATCCAGAGATGCTGAATACGTTCAATAGGGTTGCTATGCAACTTTAGTAAGTACGCTCGCTCTAGAGTTTTAAAACCGAAGTAATCGATAAGGTAGTCTCGAGAGTAATCAATTCTGGATTCTATAAGGTCAGAGTACTCTTCTACTAGGTTCCAAAGAGAGTCGCTAATTAGTGGAGCTGGATCTCCATTCGAATCGGTATTTCGATACAAAAGGGTAAGTGTGTCTCTAAAACTTGCCAAGGTTCCTTTTTGGTGATTAGAAATAATTATTCTTGAAGCAAGTACTCCGTACTCTGGATCGGAAGTAGACATCGTCTCCGATAAGCTAGCAGAAAGAGTATCCAATTCAGTTGTTTTTACATTTGGATAGATACGCTCAATCACTTTTTTAGAAAGGGTAACTGTGTCAACACGCTGAAGTGGCGGTTCTTGATCAGCTAGAATATCTAATCTTTTCTTAATTTTGTCAAAAGAAACATCTTCGTGACTTCCGTTCCGCTTAATAACTTTAAAAGTGCTTCTTGGGAATCGGTTCATATAATAATATAATTTATATTTTTTTAAGTTGGACTTAATTGAGTAAAATTATGATTAATTTAAAATTTGGTTAAATTAATGTGGATCTGGATTGGAATTACAATTGCAATTGTTGTCCTTTTTCTTTTACTAAGATCGAGAAAGAGTATTATCGGAAGTTATATCGATCGTGGAATTTTTGAAAAAGACCCTGAAAAAGCAAAAGCGTTGCTATTAATGGGAATTAAATATGAAAATTACTCAAAAGGTCACGCTTACCTCGGGAGAGTTTACCATTCCGAGAGAAACTTCTCTGAAGCAATTAAACATTACAACCTTGCAATTCGTGCAGGGTACTATCCTGTTTTAATGGACCAGGCATTAATTTATCATTACGGATCCAGTTCTTGGAATCCAGACCTTACAAAAGCGAGAGAGTCTTACTACACATTAGCAGAAGTAGGAGACCCTTACTACAGCGCATTAGCTCTTGATAAATTAGAGCAGTTAACAGAAGAAACGATTGGAGACCTGAAAGGGGTTTTAGTTTCGCCGCCAGTGATAACTTCACAAAAATTAGATCCGCATTTAAGAATCCGAGAACCATTACCTGATTATCCAAGGTCTCGATCTTTTGTTAACGGAGTCAAGAAACTTCTAAATGGGACTTTTAAAGATACACCGATCGAAAAGGACTCCACAGTTTGTTTAATGGAGATCCGAAAAAGGTACCCCGAAAGTGAACTTTTAAACACAATCGAAAAGGTAACTGCTCCTATTCATGGAATAACATTACTGGAACTTCTTACGATTATATTGAATAAAGATCCAAATTTCGTTTTAAACTCCGCAGGAGAAACACCTGTTGACACCTTTTATTCTCTTATTTCTAAATTCGCCGTTGGAATAGAAAGTGATTATACCATTTCAAATGCAATTGCTTCAAAATTTAAAAAGGTCGAGAACTCACTTAAAAAGGTTCTTACTGAAAACGAAATGAAACAATTGGATGATCCCGAATTTCGTGAAACGTTTTATAAAAAAGTTTCCGAAAAAACACTTCAGTGGGCAAAAAAGTACTCGGACGTAATGTCCTTTGAACGTATTGAATCTGAAATTAATCAAAATTTATTTATTTCTCTGTTTCCAGTCCTCTAATTCGGAGTCATTTAAAATCAATTTATTCTTTTGCATATACTCTTGAATTGCTGCACACAATTGATGAATACCATTTTTACCAACAGGTGATATTCCAAAGTACCTTGCGATTTGTTCTATTTGATCTTTACCATGAGTGCCTGCAGAAGTACAGGTAGTATTAGTGAATCCTCTTTTATTATTCTTAAGGATTTTTGTACCCGCTGTTGTATATACCAAATTAAATTTGCTTCCTTTTAAGTATCCAAGGTACTTCGAAGTGTCCTTACTAATTCTAGAAGCTGCAGCGCTAGCTGCAGGGCTAGCTGCAGGGCTAGCTGCAGGGCTGTCTGCGGCTGAAGTAGTGTAATATATATTTGCTGATTCTTCTGGATTCTCTTCCAGGTACTCTTTAAGATTTCTTTTCACCTTAGGAGGTTTTATATCCAACCGTTTTTCAATGTTTCTAGTTTCCTTGGAGTAATTGGGTGTAAAGATGTAATGTGTTCCTCTATAAATCAAGTACCCTTTGGTTTGAGAAGCGACAATTTCTTTTTTACTTCTGATAAGGAGATCTAAGACGTATAAGATATCTGTATCAAAAAAGCGATTCACCTTCACTTTTCTTGAACCCAAATCTGTTTTTTTAGAACCCAACTGCTCCGCAGGAGACTTTGAAAGCTGCTCCGCAGGAGACTTTGAAAGTTCCACAGGAGACTTTGAAAGTTCCGCAGGCTTTGAACCAGACCCTTTTTTTGGACCGATAGCTTCAATGATATCTTCTAAAGTCCAAGCCAATGAATTTGAAAACAATCGTTCCAGACTTTTAATAATATCTTTAACTCGATCATGTGTAATTTTATATGTAGAAAATTCTGGTGAAATTTTACGTTCTGTGGATGACTCAAATCCGACGCAAGTGTAGTCACAATCTGTGTAGTCACACTCTCGAGAACCTGGTATTCCAGTAATTTTCTTCGGTTTATTAAGTTGACAATCGACGGCGGATTCTTTAATAACTCTTTCAATTTTCTTATTTACTCGATCTTTGTCTTCAGACTTTTTATATAAAAGGTAATCAGTTGTTTCGGTTGTATCATCTATTATACTGATATACTTATAAATGTTTACGTACCGTTCATTCGGTGGTAAAGAGTCGTGACTTCCTGTTCTTACAGCACGTGCAATTACTTGATCAATTTTTGCCATATTATAATCAGGTTCTACGATATGAACAGATTGAACAGCCTTGAAAGAGACCCCTTCTGCGATTGCACTGCTGCCCATAATAATTTTTGACTTACCATCGCCAGCTGATTCATTAAAAAGATCAATCTCTTTTCCAATCGTCGATTCACTGGAAACCAAAACAATATCTTCTTCTGATATTCCGTAAGCCATCAATGATGCTAAAATGATAATCATACTTGTTTCAATAAATGTTGAGTAAATAAAAATTCGTTTATTCTCTTTGTACTCTGTTAAAACATTTGTGATAATCGTATTGAATTTGCTTCTCCAACTACGAGTCTTATTCGTTTGTTTATCATTATAACCTAAAAATTTACCAGAATTTTTCGGATTTTTTTTATCTGGATAACTGTTGATAATGAGTCTCGCTTTTTGCAAACACTTTTCCCGAAAACTTCCTTTCTCTTGTCCAACAAACTGTAAAAGTTCTTGAAACTCTTTCTCTTCTGCAGAGTCCCGTGTATTTTTTTTCTTCTTTAGTTCTTGATATCTTTTTAATTGAGAAGGAGTTAATTGTATTCGAAAATGATAATCACCAGTGTCGGTAAATACAAAATTCGAAGCTTCACGAACACGTTGGTTAATACCGTCACGAGAGACGTGATCTTGTTGAATAAGATTATTATAAACTTCTTCCTGTTTCGGAGACATCTTACATCGAATTACTTTTGTTGTGTAACCCGGTGCAAGGGGCTCTCCCTGTTCTCTTTTTTCAGGTAATGAATATTCTGAGAAGTAGTACGAAACAAGACCTTTGCAGGAATCCTTAATCACCTTGATTCCTTCTGGAGTGATATCGTATTTATTGCTACTCTTCGCAGAGTACTTGTTCTTAAATTCCTCTAAACTTGGAAGAAGTTCGAGACCCTCATTTGCACGTAACACATTTAAAACCGAAATAATTTCCAACGGTTCGTTGTGCATTGGAGTACCTGAAAGAATTACCAATTTGAGACCCCTTGCACGTTGAATCGAATTAATAAGTATATGAATCGGATTTTTTAGTTCATCAAGTATCTTGATACACGCTTCATCACTGAGATTAGAAAATTCATTCTTAATTTTCTTCAACCCTTTTTTAGGATCGGAGAATGCTGTTGTTAACTCTTTAATATTTTGAATTTCATCAATAATGAGAACATTATTATCGAGATCGATTTTTTTACTAGTAGCCGTGTCTTTAATTACGTAATCAAAAACCAGATTAAGTATAAATTGAGAGTGATTCATAACATTGTAGTATTTTGCAACAGCTTTACCAACAGAGTTGGAATTGGTAGTTAGATACTGAAAAGTATCTGTTGCTGAACATTTCGATACAATTTCGTTTTTAAAATTACTAATGTTACCTTCAGGAGTTACAACGATCATTTTTTTCTTATGAGGATCTTTTGGATTAATAAGGTATTTATACTGTTCTGATACTAATACAGCTGAACATGTTTTACCTGTACCCATTGCATGAAATAGTAGCAAACTGTTGTATCCTGTTCTGGGACTTAAGAAATTTCTAATAAATTTTTGATGAGATAATAAGTCCCTGTCAGAACGAACTTCTTTTCGTCTCCGATTGATATAAAATTCTGCTTTATGATAAATTTTTTGATAGAAATCTGGGTCTTCTATATCAGGATAACTCATTTAATATTTCACAATAAAAGAAAATTGAAAAAAAAGTTTAAGCGGTTTTAAAAAATAAAAATGTATTTATGTTATAAACAGATGGAAAAATGGCATGCACATCGTATTGTGCCCTTTAAAAAAAATAGTAGTCCCTATTGGAATATTCCTAGATTCATAAAAGAAGAATTCTATTGTAGTAATTGTAAAAAAGCTGGTCACCTTTGTAGAAATTGTCCAAATTCTATTATGTCTTTTGGACTCATTGCATTTAAAGTGGTTAATTCTGATATTCAATTTCTATTAATTCGGAGAAGGAATACAATTTCGTATATCGACTTCATAAGAGGACACTATAAAGATTCCATGTTACTAAGTATGTTTGATAGAATGACAAATGAAGAATTAGAGAATTTGAGTACTTACTCTTATGACACTTTATGGAACTCTTTATGGTTGAAGGATCATCGTAATAAGGAAACAGCTCAAAAAAGGTATGCAAAAGTTGTTGCTGGATTTTATATTAAAGATCCCTTTACAACTCGATTTATCGATTTAAGAGTACTCATACAAGAATCGAAAAGAATTTATACTACACCAGAATACGGATTCCCAAAAGGTAGAAAGAATAAGACTGAGAATAACATCGAAGCAGCGGAGAGAGAATTTCAAGAAGAAACTGGAATGAAACATCGTGACTATAAATTAATAAACCTTCCTCCTATCGAAGAACGATTTATAGGAATTGATCAACGGAAGTATACACACATTTACTATATCGCAGAGTGTCATCCAGACTCGAATCCAGTTTTGGATGTCTCTTCTATCGAACAAACAACAGAAATTTCTTGGGTAGGATTTTTAAGTTACTCTGAAGCGATGACGCTTATTCGTGATTATCATAAAGAGAAAAAGGATATACTCACCTTTGTTTACAACGAAGTAAAATCGCGATTAAATTGAAAAAAAATAAATTAAAGAATCTATCAATGGATTCTTTAATAAAACAACAATTTTCGGATAGATCTCGAGAAGAACTTGCCGGAATATTATCCTTTCTTGGAATAAAACCTTACTCTGAAAAACGTTGCTGTGAAAATCCATGGTTACTTGAAATTGATCATGAAGTAATTTGTCAAAATTGTAGTACAGTAAATGAAACTGTTTTTTCTACTGAAACAGAATCTATTAATTACTCTGACTCAGAAAGTAATCCTACACGAACCAGTAAAGTAGACCCTTTGTTGCCAAATGCAAATAAGACAACGATTTCAGGAGGTTCTTTTCGGTTAAGTAAGATAATGCAAAGAAATGGAGTAATGACATCAAAAGATCGTAGCAAATGGAAAGTTTTTTGTATCATTGATAAAATTTGTTCTCACGTGGAATTACCAGAAGTTGTTGCATTTCATGCTAAAAAACTGTATACTGAAATTGCAGATAAAACCAAAGTTTGTAATAAAAAGGTAACTCATGGAAATCTGTGTGTCAAACATAACAATGCAATTCTTAAAAAGAAGAAATTATACGAGTCTCTTTCTTCAGTTATTTCAAAAGGTGTCTGTGGAGTAAAAGGCTTATGCAGAGATTATCGATTTAAAGCAGATGTTTGCAAAATGCACTTTGAACAAGGAGCGAAACCAACTATTAAAAAGAATTATTGTACTGTAGAAACTTTTTGTGGAAATAAACTCTGCTCCGGAGGTCATTTATGCGAATTACACGACAATCAGTTACAGTTGGAAAAAAAAGAAATCAATGAACTTATTCAAAAATTAAGTACTCCTTCTGAAAATGGGTTGTGTAAAGTTAATGACACATTCTTATTCCGAAGAAGTGTTCGTCGAGGAATTATTACAGGGTGTATATACTACTCTTGTAAAAAGAATAATTGTAATCGAACAGCAGAAGAAATTGCAAATTATTGTATCGGAGAGTACCCTATGATTACTCCTGCTGAAGTTAATAAAGGGTGTAATCACCTCTTAGATATTTTATCCGATCTTAATAAATTGGAATTAATTCAAGTCTCTGGAAACGACTTGGTAGAAAGATTGGCAAGTGCACTTTGTCTAGAATATCGATATATCTCTTTAATTAATAAAGTGATTGAAAATGTAACTGAAATAGGATTAAATAATCATAGAATTGAAAGTATCACTTCTGGATGTATGTATTTAGTATTTAATGAAATCGGACTTAAGGTTTCTAAAGGCGACTTAAGTTCCATTACAGGTACTTCTGTAGCGACAATTGAAAAGGTGTATCAAGAATTACTTTCATTAAAAGAATTTGTACTATTCGGGATTGATTTCCCGCGTTAAAAAAGAGGAATACGGGGCGGCTAGTTTTTTAAGTTTTTTTTGCATTTTTTGGAGGGGTCCTGAAAACTCGCACTCCGAGTGCAGATTTTCAAGACCGGCAAAATAATTTGACAAAAAACTCACCCTTCGAATCCTCTAAAAATAGTTTATCGCCATTTTTTAATACAAAAAACAGGACTTTTAAAATGGGAAAAAAGAGGAATATGGGAGAGGAGCCACAAAGGCGTTTTTTTAAAAAAAAGAACTCTAAAAATGCTTAAATGTCAATTTCGATTTTTTGCAAAAAAGGCCTTTTTTGCAAAAAAGGAGGAAAAATTTTTGCAAAAACTGCACTTTTTGCAAAAAATTAATTTGCAAAAAATACCTTTTTTGCAAATTAATTGCGTTACCCTTTTTAAATAAAAAAGTTCATTTACTACAATGGAAATTGAGGATGTTGTAACTTCTCTTTTTACTCAAGAACCAAAATTACCGCGTAGTGTAAGAATTGACGTACAAGACCCAAACAACGATTCTGATTTTACTGCTCACGATCTTTTTAATTTTTTGGTTGAAGTTTTTAATCAAGGTACTTCGATTCTGTTTGGTAATCCTGAAACCGGGAGAGTGGACTTGGATTCTTTAACCAAGAAAGACTTTTTAAAGATCGACACTTACTTTCAAAGTTTTGGATTTCGGGCTTTTGTAGACTTTATTGACACAGAAGATTTTGAAATTTACCAAAATGAACAGGGTCAGTTTGATTACACTCCGTACTTTTTAGCAAATTTGGATATTAAATATAAAGGAACGTATCGAGCATTACTCTTTACAGTGAATACACCTAAAAAATTATACTTTATAGGTTTTGGCGAACTTTAATATTTTGTCATTATGGAAAGGTAATTTCAACTGGATATTTATATTAACAAGACATTCGGACACTCTCCTAAGTTCAAATGGTGAATTAATTCATTCAAAATACTTTTGGAGATTTTTTGCGTAGTAGCTTAAATAAATAACTTTATTTAAGTTAATGCAAGTTGAAATTTACTTAAATGTAGTGAAGTGGAGTCCACTAGACCCTTTTGTAGGAGGAACAGAGGAAACAGTTATTCAAACGGCGGAGACTTTAGTTAAACTTGGCTACAAAGTAATTGTTTATTACGATCAAAGTACCCTTGAACTCAATGGCGTAACTTATAAAAATAGAAAAGAGTATCCATGTAATTACCCAGAGGTACTAATTGCTTTTAAAGCGATACCGAAAGTACTTGCAAAGAGGAATATCTATATCACGAATGACATAAACGACCGTGCAGAACACCTTCCTTATTTTGACTGGATAGTTGGGATTTCGGAGTGGCATCTCGATTACCTTTTGGGTCGTACACCAAAAACAGTTGTTATTCCTCCTGCGTGCTGGGTAAATCGATTTGAAACAACAGCACCAAAGGTTCCTCTAAGTTGTTTGTACTCTAGTAGTCCCGATCGAGGATTAGAATTCCTTTTGAGTATTTGGGAAAATGTTCATAAACGAACTGGAGCAAAACTATACGTAACATACGGTGCAAAAGTTGCTCCAATTCCAGGAGTAACTTTTCTAGGAAAGTTATCTGAACCAGAAATGGAGAAACTTTACAAAATAAGTAAGTATTGGTTACACCCTTGTCAAGGAGTTGAACTGTTCTGTATATCAGGATATAAAGCAATGTGTGCTAAGTGTATACCTATCTATATTCCTAATATGGCTCTTTCGGAAACAATTAAATATGGCTTTAAGTGTACACCAGAAAACTTCGAGGAAACAGTTATCAATGTAATCAAAAATGATCTCAAACCTGAAATACCAAAGGACCTTCATTTCAAAGATTGGATGGACGTTACAAAAGAACTTGTAATATTAATAATGAAGAAGTATTCTTAATAGATATTACTTTTATTCGACCAAAGTATAATTCAATAGGATTCAATAGTCCTATTAATAAGAATCTTTGGGATGGTATTTTATTCAGGGTGATCCTTACAAAGCAGCTTTATTAGGGTTCATTAATACGCTTTTACATTAGGAGCTATTTATCCGAAATACCTTAATATATTATTTATTGAATTAGGATGGGGAGTTATTCTTTTAAGTCTCGCAACTATTTTAGTTGAAAAAATTTAAAATAGAAACTATTTCAAATGGAACCTTACGACCTTTTGGTTATTTTTAGAGAATATCTTCCAGAAATCTTTATTAATAGTGTTCTTATTAAAGTAGATGATAAAATGTTAATAGACTCTTCAAAAAGTGGGTACGTTCATACAGGAGATAACTACTCTTTACACCTGGCATCGTACTACGGTCGCTTAGAAGTAGTGAAATTTCTCTTAAAAGCAGGAGCAAATGTTCATGCGAAGAAAGAAAAAGCATTAAGATGGGCATCAGATAATGGTCACTTAGAGGTAGTAAAAGTACTATTGAAAGCTGGAGCAAATGTTCATGCAAAAAATGATGTAGCATTACTATATGCATCATGCTTTGGTTACTTAGAGGTAGTGAAACTTCTTTTGGAAAATGGGGCAAATATTAATTCGAAAAATGACATAGCATTATATTGGGCAAATAAAAATGGTCATCTAGAAGTAGTGAAAGTACTTGAAGATAAATTGAAAAAAATTTGAAATGGAAACATTTCAAATGGAACCTTACGACCTTTTGGTTATTTTTAGAGAATATCTTCCAGAAATCTTTATTAATAGTGTTCTTATTAAAGTAGATGATAAAATGTTAATAGACTCTTCAAAAAGTGGGTATTTAGAAGCAGTGAAACTCATTTTAGAAGCAGGAGCAGACGTTCATACAGGAGATAACTACTCTTTACACCTGGCATCAAACAATGGTTATCTTGAAATAGTGAATGTATTATTGGAAGCAGGAGCAAACGTCCATGCAAACAATGACGAAGCATTACGATTGGCATTTAGCCTAGGACACTTAGAAGTAGCGAGAATCTTATTGGAAGCAGGAGCAAACGTCCATGCAAACAATGACGAAGCATTACGATATGCATCGTACCATGGTCACTTAGAAATCGTAAAAGTACTATTGAAAGCTGGAGCAAATGTTCATGCAAACAATGATGAAGCATTACGAAAGGCATCTAAACATGGGGATTTAGAAGTAGTGAAATTTCTCTTAAAAGCAGGAGCAGACATTCATACAAATAATGATCTTGCATTACTAAATGCAACAATATATGGTCACTTAGAAGTAGTAAAGGTATTATTGGAAGCTGGAGCAGACATTCATGCTAATGACGACAGTGCACTATTCGGCATCATGCTTTGGTGACTTAGAGGTAGTGAAACTTCTTTTGGAAAATGGGGCAAATGTTAATTCGAAAAATGACATAGCATTATATTGGGCAAATAAAAATGGTCATCTAGAAGTAGTGAAAGTACTTGAAGATAAATTGAAAAAAATTTGAAATGGAAACATTCCAAATGGAACCTTACGACCTTTTGGTTATCTTTAAGGAGTACCTACCAGAAATCTTTATTAATAGTGTTCTTATTAAAGTAAATGATAAAATGTTAATAGACTCTTCAAAAAGTGGGTATTTAGAAGCAGTGAAACTCATTTTAGAAGCAGGAGCAGACGTTCATACAGGAGATAACTACTCTTTACACCTGGCATCAAACAATGGTTATCTTGAAATAGTGAAGGTATTATTGGAAGCAGGAGCAAATGTTCATGCGAAGAAAGAAAAAGCATTAAGATGTGCATCAGATAATGGTCACTTAGAGGTAGTAAAAGTACTATTGAAAGCTGGAGCAAATGTTCATGCAAACAATGACGAAGCATTACTATATGCATCCTCCTATGGTCATTCAGAAGTGGTGAGAATCTTATTGGAAGCAGGAGCAAACGTCCATGCAAACAATAACGAAGCATTACGATTTGCGTCAAGCAGAGGTCATTCAGAAGTGGTGAGAATCTTATTGGAAGCAGGAGCAAAC
>Ga0302280_1002428_pt1 | contig 14278 bp, 15 predicted proteins | sample III_Fen_E1_1_FD_198771 | JGI IMG/M metagenome (GOLD analysis project Ga0302280, IMG submission 198771) | Peat permafrost microbial communities from Stordalen Mire near Abisko, Sweden - III_Fen_E1_1 | ecosystem: Environmental > Terrestrial > Soil > Wetlands > Permafrost | place: Sweden: Abisko...
AGGGGGGAGATGCCCTTGACCGTGGCGCGAAACATAATCCCAAAAATCTTGGCTTTGATAATCTAATCTGATAAACACGCTTTGGAGCATCGAACGCAAATCATTTATTTCGTTTTGTAAGGGTTCAACCCATTCAATAAAATCTTCCAATGAATCGTCGTTCGCGTCGCTCGAAGTATAGCCTTTATCTCCGACTTTCGGAGCCGAATCGTCTACATCCGTTCCGCCTTTAGGAGTAGCCGACCCGTTATAAGTAACGCTTCCGCCCTTTTTGCTCAAAGGCGTGGGCTTATTCATCATACCATCTTCGTTATCTGCGGGGGCTATTTGCTTAACTCCTTTTTCGTCCTTTTCCATAGGTCGATAATCATTATCGATGTCGTTCGGATTTATAAACTTATCAAAACGTAGTTTGATATCAGCTATGGATTCACGCAGATGTTTAATTTTAGCAATGTTATTCTTGTTCATAGCGATAGATTCAAATGCATTTACACATATTTTCTCTAATAGTTCTTAATTATCTGGAGTTTCGGCTAATTTGGCGGTAGCATCATATCGGGCTTTTAGACCATCGTAAATACCTTGAGCCTTCCAAGAAGCGCCCATTGTTACTTCCATATGACGAAAAGCATTAGCTATATTTTTGTAATCAATCGGGGTTTCAGCTATCAAGGTTTGTAATGTTCGCATATCGACCCGAGAATTACCAACGGTGGAATTACCACGGTTATAAACAGTAGCAACCAAAGCTCCTTGGCAATTTAAAGTTAAATTATCAAAGCCGGGAAAGGTTCTTCTGGTTAAAGACCAATAATTAGGAACTTCATAGATATCAAATTCATCTATAGCCGATTTCCAAGGAACGATAACATCTTGCAAATCCTTGACGAGTTGTTGTGCGCTTTTTCCGGTGACTCCGGCGCATTTAGTAAATCTTTCGACTTGATTTGCAACTAAGTAACTCTGCCAGCTATCACTCGTTACAGAGGAGGATTGTTGCCCCAAATCCACTCCGATACCCACGGTTGGGCCAGAGTTTCCGCCGGGGTAAGTAGCGGTTCGATAATGACGATCATAATATCCATGACCGCCATCTATACCATTGACAGAAGTTGAACTGACTTCAAAATCGGTAATTAAATCTTCTGCAATTTGAGGAAGCTTCGGGGACGTGAGCCTGACTTGAGGAGCCCCAAGATTTGTTTCGACCGTTGAGTCTTGAACCTTCGCCGGATGACAGCCTGCGATTAATAAAACAAGCCATAGCCAACAGAGTGACTTGACCAATTTCATTATAGATGAGTCAGAATTAGATAAAAGACAATAAGCTCACTCGCATTATCGCAAGCCTTTGAAAGCACACTCGCTTTAACATATTCTTCTCTAGTCAAAGAATTATTTAAGAAACCGGAATATAAGGAGGTCAAAACTAAAGCTAAAATAATTTTATTTGCTTCTAGTGCGTAACTATAGATTACGGAAGGATCGTCTAATAATTTATGTCCGTTATTCAACCACTGAGAAAATAATCCCAATAACACAATGGCGATTAAACTTATCGGAAGCCATAAGTAATAATTTTGATTATTACTAATGTGTTTTGCTGCCAGATTTGCTTTGGCTAACAATTTCATTACAGAAGCCAGAAAACGATCTTAACTAGGTCGATTCCTAAGAGAATGGCGATTGTCCAGAAAGCTCCCTTCGGATGAAGCACGATTGAGTTTACGATAGAGTTATATAGAGTTTTCATTATGATAGGGCTGTTACGATTTTATCTTTAAGGGTTTGAGCTTTCGACACTTCATCTTCTAAAACTTTAATGGCTCCTTGAATACTCAGAATATTCTTATTATGTTCGATGATTGAATTAACCTTGGTCGAAATTAAGGAATCAAGTCGCTCCCCCTCTGTTTTAATATTCGCTAAAGCAACATCGGCGGAATAAACAAAATCTTGTTTAATGTCCGTTCCGATTGTTTCTGCGTCGGTTTGTACCTTAGAAAGAAACCCTTTTAAAAAAGAAGATTTTGTAGTTGTGGCCATATGTTTTCCTTATCTATATTATATTAAATTTGAACGCTTTTGTCTATTTTATTTAAAGTAAAGAGAGTAGCTTTTGTATGCCAGACACAATGAATCCGACGACCTCTCCTAAAAAGGTCATAATTGGAGCTACTAAAGGCGGGAAGAAAATACATACCACAATAATAATGATAACCGATCCTCCCAAAAACCAAGGTAGAGCATGGAAGAAAACGTAAGCTTTATAGAAAATAGATTGTTTCCAGTCGGCAATTTGTTTATTCAAACTATCGATCTGACTTAACATCGCGTTTTGAACTTGTAGATCGTTTGCTTTCTGTTGGTTTGCTTGAGTTTGAAAAGTTTTAGCATCCTTTTGGCTTTGCGCTAATTCCGATGCGACATTTTTATTTTTTAGTAAATCGCTATAAGCTTGAGTTCCTACGACAATAACATTACCCGATAATCCGGCTGGCAAAATAATATCCAACGCCCCCGTAGAGGGATCGATAATAGCGTTTTCAGTTAAGGGCTTTTTAGGAGCTTGAATGAAAGAAGTTAGAGAATGGGCTAAATTATCAGCTTGGTCTATTCGACCCTTTTCAATGGCGGCGGGAATAGCATAAGCTCCCTCGCTCAATGTCTCCGATTGCTGTTCGAAAAATTGGGGGTCGCAACCGAATAAACATAGGCTGCAAAGTAAAGCTAAAATCTTCTTTCTCACACTCCTTATTCAACTAAAAGGAGGTTATGGAGAAATTAATTCTGGCTTAAATAAAGAAGGGTTGCCTCAAAACTGGTTATAGAATGCTCTTGCGCAAGGGTTTCCACGTTTGCAAGGGATTCGCTGGATGGGCTTTGTAGACTTTTAATGTATTTAGGCACAGCCGCCTTCCATTTTACTCTTGGCTCGTTTAACATAATCGCTTGAGCCGTTAGCTCACAAAGGCGATATTCATTTTCGTTTAAAGACTTCTTTTTATGAGCCTTTAGTGATTTCTTTTCTAATTCACTAAGTAATGATACGGACGCGGCTGTTGTATCTCGTAGCTTAACAACGGAAATTGAAGCTCCGATGGGTTTCGTTTTCTTAGTTTTAGTTTGGGGGGATTTAGAGCCCTTGGGTCTACCGCCGGGGGAAGTTGGGCCTGATGGGCCAGCGCCGGTTGCTCCTTCGCCATTAGGGTCTTGCATAGAAGCCCCTACAAGCGGCAAGAATAAACCATCGCCTCTTTGATCGGTGTATTTCTGGATTTCCTGAATGTATTCGGGCTGTGATGTGTCGGGAAGTTTTCCGGTATCGATAGCGGTAAAGAATTGCTGTGGGGTGAGAATACCAAGTTCCGCCATACGAGTAAACAAACGAATAAACTCAGCTTCGTCCTTAAGTTGAATATCTTCAAAAATCAATTCGGGATAAGTCTTGAAATTCATAATATCGCAAACGCGATTTACTTCGTTTTGCAAGAACTGTAGAAACTTCTTGCGAGGAGCCGATAAACGTTCAATGAAAATTTTTGTCTTAACCGAAGTATTGGCAAACTTTTCATTATCATTGAAAAACAAAGCATTTAAACCAATGTTGATTTGTCTATTTAATTCCGTATACTTTTCAGGCCCGAGTAATTCCTGAATATCGGGAACAACCCATTCGGCTTTTGTGGTATAATCTGCAACAAGAGTACGGGAAACCGACTCGTTTTGAAACAATCTTTGTAGTGTCGATAAAGTTTGAGGATTAATTCCGCCTTCGTCCTTTTTAGCTCCATTCGTAATCAAAAGAAGGGCACGGTCAAGCGTTCTAGCGAGAGCTTGATCTACGCGCTGCATTTCAATATGCGCATTAATTTGCTCTAGAACCGGAAATACGGAAGGAACGGCGAACGGTTCGTAATCTTGCTTCTTAGCGAAAATAGGATAAAGATGCTCTTGGTCTAAAGGAATATAAGGAATAATATTATTCTTAATCTTCTGCTTAGTTTCCGGGTCTAAAGAATCAAAAAGCATCTTATCTTCTTTAGTCTTAGGGTAGCGAAGCTTCTCCATCTCGATAGGAGTAAGCATTTGAAAATACTGAGAATTCTGAAAGATAACAGTATTGTTAGTACGAATGCGGGCTGGATTAAGCATTACATAACGTAAAGGAATACCGCTGAGTTTGCTAACATCCGCTCCGTAAATTTCCGATAAAGTTTGGCTATCATTCGTATTAAACTTAGCATCGAAACGAAATAGAAAGACGTTTCCAGAACGATGATATTCTCTAAAGAATTGTTCTTTTAAAGATTCTAGATTAATTCTCTTGAGCCAAGTGCCGATAAACTTTCTGCTAGTTGAATTGCCTCCTTGAAGGTAAATTCGGCTATCGCAAAGCTCGGTCATGATCTCAATGGTATTGCGAACCAAGGCGACGTTCCAATACGCCTGCTGACAAAGTTGAATTGAATACTGAATATCGATTAGAGCATTATTATAATAAAATGGATTTAAACCGCCCTCTAAATGGATGTATTTATCAGTAGGATTAATCGTCGCGGCGCGGTCGCGGCGCATTAATGTAGAATTAGGAGAAGTCGATCCTAATGCTTCTCCACGGAAAATGAGAGAGGCACTTGTACTACCCTCTCCCACAAACTTGGGCTCAACGTACTCATTAGCAACGACTTCTTTTAATTTTTTTGGTTTTCTCATAACGCCTGTTTATCATTACACTTATAACACCGAGGAATCGATCAGATATTGGATATCATATTTTGTCATTCGTTCTTTGGCGTTGTAAATTTTTTCTATAGTTTCGGCCATTTTCGTCCGATTGTCACAAAATCCAAATTGCAAATTAGGATATTTTTGAATTAACTGTTTGACATTGTGAAAGACATAATCGGGAGTTATTCTGGTTCGCTGACCTATATAAGAAATACGATCAAAAGCTAAAGCATCTCCTATCATATTTTCGACTAAAACAAAGACCGTAGCGTTAATAGATTGAGCTCGATGCATTTCTCGTTCAAATCTTTCGATTTGGTTACTAAACGTAGCGACAAAATCTACCAAAGACTTTCTTTCAATAAAGATATTATTGAAATGGCTTTTACAAGTATAGTCACTGAAGTCCAACCCGGAAACAATTACTCTTGTAGAGGAGCTAAAACGCAAGGGTTTTTGTTCGCGGGTATCTTGAATGATATCCAAAGGCTCATTATTATAGGCTAACGATTTTACATTATAATCATATTTTTTAATCAAGTCTAATTTTTCAGCTATTAAACTATAATCATAGCCAATTTTATTTAAGAAAGAAACCGAAGGTAGGATAGAAGACCTTAATTCGACTTGGCTAGGCAAAAAAACCAGACCCTTATTTTTCTTTCTTTCTCCGAATAAAGTAAATAAAAAATTTAATCGTTCGTTGCTAGGAAGATTCTTAATATAAGTAATGCAATTACCACGATTGGAAAACATATTACCGAAATAATATTCCTTACTTTTGAATTCTAATGGTTCGTTTGTGAGCAAGTCGTATCTAGGGAAATACTTTTGATAGTATTCCTCTTTTAAGAGTTTATGAACCCGAAGGTGGCGATGAAGCCCCGCGTCATCGTCAAACTCTTTATTGCATTCGACGCATTTGATCATTTATTCAACGGGAACAGACGCAACGAATTTTAGAATGTCTAGAAACTGGCTCTTCGATTCGTCTCGTTGATCCTGTGATAGTTCTTTTAAAAATTTAAACACTTCAAACGATCCAAAAATATCAGAAACGATTGATTGTTTCAGGGCAGTATCGGCTTTATCGAAGTCACAAATTCCAGTCAATCCTAGCTGGTTGAGATGGAGGAGTTTACTTTTGTCGTCTAGAACGTCAACGATGGTATCGAAAATTTGCCCTAAAGATAGCTCGGTTTTATTTTCTTGCAGATATAAAGAGCCGTAAATAACAAGCGAAATTAATTCTTGGTGAGAAGTATATTGATTCCAGCGGCCCCAACTATCTACAAATAATTCGGTAATAGTTTTTTCGTCTAGGCTATATTTTTTAGAAGCGGCCTTAACGGACGACTTCATTTGAGCGTAATGTTCGAGAGATAATGTGATTTTAGGATTGTCGGGCATAATACTATTATATGGTTTTCAAATACAAAATTAAACAAAAAATGGACAAAAGGTATTATTTATTTCTTCGTCGGGGGTAAACATAATATCAAAATAATATTTTGACCCGTTAAAAGCTAGAAGACAGCAAGTATAGTTATCTCGGCGCGCTTTATCTGCGCTTTCATCATTTTTTACTTTAGTTGGTAAATCGAATTGCAGAGTTCCAGCCGAAGTAGCCTTAACTTGAATTAAAGCAATTTGATTGATTGTCTCATCGATCCAAGCGTCTTGCTCTTCTATGAATTCAGAAGGAGTCAAAGGTCTGACGTTGACTTTATCTTTTAATTGAACCGGCAATGCTAAATTAGCATATTTGACATAAGCGTTATCGTTCGAGCAAATACCCGCAGGAAACCAAACCTTTTTAGCCACGATGCCCGTCTGTAAATATTCATTCATACGTCTATTCGTATCAGAAGAAAATAACTGAGGATAGACGAAGTGTTTAGTCGAAATATTGTATTCTTGTTTCGCGCGTTGAATCATTTCAATATAATTATCTTTATTGAAATTAATTTCTGTATTAAACATCTCCAACTTCATGTTATTCTCGCTGGCGATTACAGAGCTATTATAACTTTCAATAAACTCAGTACCCGATTGATCAATAATGGTAAAAACGATATTGAAATTTTGTAGAATATAGGTTAGATAAGCATAATGCTGATCTAAGCTAGCTCCGGCTCGGCCATAGCTATGAGCAAGCATGATTCTTCGTTCGTTGGGTAAAAGCTCATAAACAGCCATAGCGAAATGGTCAGAATTAGCTGTCTTAGCATACGAAGGATCAATTGCCAAAATATATTTGGAAGACTTGTTACCTTTAATTTGAATCGTCGGACTTTGCCCGAAAGGCACAGTACATTCGTATAGTTTTTGAACGTCGAAGAATCCATCTCCGCCCTTTGTAAAGATAGCTTTATATTCTCTCTTGAAATAATCACTATTTTCCGTTCCGCTATTTTTAGCAGATTGAATCATACCCCGATCCATAAAGGATTCTTCCGGCAATGCCTCGTAACTCGCACGCATAACAAAATAGCTAGGCTCTTTATCCTCTTTCAACCTATCTTTTAAAATCTGTTTTTTATAAGTATCGAAAATAGTATAAAGATATTGAAATTGCCAAGAGGCCGAGGAAAATACCAAGTATTTATTTGAAGGAAAATCAATACGATCCGTTTCCTTCATTTCTCCTCTTTTAATTAAGTTATTCTCAATTTCTCTAATTCGAGCCTCTTCGGCGTAATCCTGTCTTGCTGTTAAGAAGGGCTGAATAATAGAAGTCTGAATTTCTTCACTAATAAGCAAACCTTCATCGACAAGCACAGTGGAGGCGCGCGTACCTCTAAGACCATCTCCGTTTGATAAAGGTAATGCAAAAATTTCAGAGCCGTTCTCCATTTTCCAAGAAAGAATATCCGGGCGACGATAAGGATTGTTAGGGAAACAAGCCGATAATAAATCAGCATTCTTGCCCCGAATCATTTTTTCAGAAGCGTCAAATAACCGTCTAGCCCCTCTGAAGTTAGCTGAAATCAAACAAAGTTTACTATTCGGAAAAAATATAGGATAAAGGCAACAAAAAACAGAGATAATGAAGGATTTTCCAACCCCTCGACCCGCCACAAATAAACCATTATCTTTTAGAATCAAAGCTCTTAAAGCAATCTCCTGAATAGGCAATAATTTGATTCCGCTTAATAGTTCAAAAGTAAATCCTATATTATGACGCAAGAATTGAGCTAGAAGAACTTGGGCTTCTTGATCATTAAGATCGTCAGTTAATTCTCTTACGATAGAATTAAAGTCTGTTGTCTTAAGCCTTTTTTGTTTTCCATTCGTCCAAGCCATTTATAGTCCATTCATAAGTTCATCTTTATCTGACCCAAAAAATTCGAAACGAACGTCATCCATTGAAGATAGATTATCTATTTCCTCGGCGACTAACTTCTTTCTGGATTCCGCAAATTGAATCAGGAGCTTACGCTTTCTATGATCTTTAAATCCTTCAATAAGTTGAGCTACGTTCGCGGTGCCGTGATTTCCATTCACTCGATCTTTACGTTTACCACTCAAATCATTCTGCGCTGATTTCTGACGTTTTTGATTTTGGTCAATAGCTTCCAGAATCTTATTCATTTGATCTACAAGGGCTTTGGGAGGAGTTCCTTTATCGTCTAGGCTCTGATCGCGTATAACCTTAAGTTGATTAAGCTCTCGAATAAGCTGAGTATGATGAACGATGTCCAAACACCAATTTATATACAAATCCACTTCCTCTTCCGATAAATCACCTTTGTCATAAACGAATCGAACGAAAGAGGATTCCATTAAATCTCTGTCGCGTTGATCAATAAACTCATTCATAATCATTTGAAAACGATGAACGTTTACATAATGCATGAGCCCTTGGGTGTTCGCTTTTTGTCTTGGATTAATCTTACTAATATCTAACTTTTCAAATACGAAAGCGTTTATTCGTCGAATTGCTTCTTCCATTGTTCGAGGAGGGGTATATCCCACAGTTACCTCTTTAAAATCCGATCTTACTTTAACTCTGAAACTACTAGGCGGAAGCACGTTATCAATAAAGTAACGAACCGCTCTCGCTTCTGCGCTTAAAGGTTGAATATGAGGATCACTAAACAAACTTTGCGTAATTTCTAAAGGGGTAAGTTGGCTAATATGATTTTTAATAAACTCACGTTGATCTAAAGACAATACTATTTTTCTAGTTTGTTTTTGATCGAAATGTGTCGATCTGGCTTGAAGCTGTCTACTAGATAAAAATTCTTTTAGAGCCTTAGCTTGTTTGGATCGTCCATCGAAATCCTTGCCAAAAATTAGTTGAGTTAATTCTTTAAGACTATCAATTTTTTCGACATTCCAAGCCTGAAGTATTCGTTCTTTTTGTTCATCCGTTAAGACAATATCTTTATCGGATTCGTCACTAGTTTCCATTGCCCGTTTCATTTCATCTAGGGTCAGGATTTTTTCTCGTTCTATTCCCGCTTCTTCAGCTAAAGCCCTTGTAATAAGTTCGCTGGCGTATTCAGAGCCGAACCCAAATTGTTTAATAACCTTGGACGTGGTAGCGCCTTCGTTATTTTTAAGAAACTCGATGACTTGTTCTAAATGTCGTTTTTTAGTTTCGTCCATTAATCTAAACCTTCTTCTAGAATCTTTTTTGATTTCTCAACAATTATATGCTTGATTTGTTTCAGACGCTTATAGCCGGGACTTCTTCCCGCCTCATTTGTTCTAAACCCCATGATTTTAGCCACTTCCGATTCTTCTTTATTGTCAATATAAAGTAGCTTGTAAAATTTCCATTCCGCTGGCTTTAATGTTTTTTCTAAACGAGAATCCAGTTTCTTTCTTTGTAATTCGATATCAAAAAAGTCATCGGTCTTGTTATGAACTTCTTGCTCGTGATTGTGCATGGAAACGGCGAGTTTGATGTCGTGGGCATTTTTCTTTGATCCGGCCCATTTCTTAAATAATGGACACTCGGAACATTGCTCTCCCGATGGGGTTATTTCGCAATGACCGTCGCCTCGATTATAAATACATCTCAAACAAGGTCGGGAAAAATTCCAGTAAATATTACGAAGAATATTTTTAATTTGAGAAGAAATAATCTTATTTACCCAAGGACGAAACGGGAGCAGCGGATTATATTGGTTGAATTTTTTAAATACATGATTCCGAATAATTTGGCTAACATCGTCGTAGTCCATATAAGTAATAGCACTTAAAGACCATTTATATTTTCTTTTTTTTAGTTCTGCATCTAAAATAGGTAGTCCCTCTTCGAATGTTCGGGGATTATTTTCCATTTTGATTCCTTTTATAATCAGCCACCTCGTAACAATAATTTATAAATTCTTCTTGTGAAAAATCAACTTTCATATATTGTAAATCTTTATGAATCCATTGTATATTTTCAAAACTGTATCCTTTTGAAGAGTCTATACGGTCAAGGGAAGCGGTGCCCTCGGTACTATCTTTGCGTTTATTAAAAGTTAATACTCTTCCTGTTAAAGCGCATTTACGATTCTGTTTTAAAAATAAATCCCAAATTTCTTCTATAGTAACATTAAATTCGATTTGCTTTATTTTTGCTCTATATTGGATTTTGCAGAAAACCGTAGCACTAATTTCGCCATGTCCTTTCCATCGAATATTTTTAGCTCCCAAGGGATGATGTATTCTTTCCTGTTTTAAACATCCGCAGCTTTGAGTCTCTCCACTGTTTAAATGGGAAATGGCGGCGATGGTCTCGTTGCCGCAATCGCAAAGACAAAACCAATGTCTAATTTTATATTTATCTACATGAGAAAGATTAATAACCCTTAATCTCCCAAACCGTCGCCCCGTCAAATCAATAATTTTTTTCATATTTAGCTACCGGGAGTAACGTCTGTCGGCGCTCGGTTGCTTATTGATTCTTGTTTTAATTTTGCTAAAACTTGTTCTGGCGATTCTTTACTTTTCCCTCTAGATACACCAAACATAGGGTCGGCAACGGCTTGTGCGGTTGGGACGCCAGCACCCAATCTACCTTGAAGTCTTCGTCTAGATGTTTGGCGGTCTTCATTTGGATTCCATTTAATAGCATTGGAGCCTTCGATATTTAGTTCTACTTTAATACTATCTACGTTCGGAATTTCTTCTACGAAATCTACGTCTTCCTCGGCCTCAGCGCGTCTTCTTGGCTTGCGAGTTATTTCCGGCTCTGGTCTATTAGTGGGTAATTCCGAAGCCGAAACCTCAAACGGTTTTCCGCAACCGGCGCAAAACCCCGGTTTTCTCGTAGTATAATAGGATTTCGTTCCGCAAGATGAGCAAAATAAAGATAGTGGCATATTAGTGTGATCGTTTAACAATTAATTTCAATAAAAAATATTCGAGACTCGCCAAAAATGATATTGTCAGAATAAGGTATGGAAGACCCAATAATAAACAAAATATAACCGATAGCCAAAACGAGGCACAAATCGGACAAAATATCAATCTGGTAATAAAGTTATTGTGATTTTCTATTATAAACTTATTATACGATTCTCCTTTTAAGTTATTTTTATAGTTTTTGAAGTAAAATAAATTACTCCATTTATCGACTTGTAAAAGATCAAGATATTCTTCAATCCAATACGTGTTTAGGTAAGAGTAAATAAAGAACGCAATTGAAGTAGATAATACAAAAATTGTATTCATTTCTATACACTTATCCTAAAAGGATATACACCTAATTTTTCTATTTATTTACTTTTCTTTCCCTTGGCCGGTTCTTGCTCTTCTAGAATAATAGGGAAAAGAAGATTAATTACACGAATGGGAATCGAATTTTCATTCTCTTCATTTCCAACTTTGAAGTCAGAATAACTGATTTTTCTTAAGTCTTTAATTTCAATAGGGGAGTTAAGAAATTCTTCCCATTTTTCTAAATAGACCTTAAAATTATCATCTTCCTGTTTAGGATTTCCGTGCTCTTCCGCGAGCTTCTTTCTTGTAGATTCTATTGGCTTTAATTCGCTTTCGACCCAATTAAGATTGCGGCTTAATGTATATGTGGTTTTGGAGTCAAATTTGAAAGAATCTAAAGCGGATAGTCCGGCTTTGAGTTGAATTAGTTCTAAAGGTGTGATTGTCATATATTTATTATATGACAAAAAATGCTATTTATCAACTATTTTTTTAGCAGATTTGACTAAATGCGCAGGATTTATTTCCCAAGGATCGGTATGACCACATATATGAATGCCATATTTACGGGCAACTTCTACGCCGAAAGAACTACAAAACCAATGCCCTTTGTCTAATTTTCCATACTCGGAAGGGCCAACCGCAAAACCAAAAATACCCCACCAATCATAAGACTTTCCTAATTGCTTATTTATCCATTCTTGAGCTTTTTTATCATCTTTAACAAGCCAAGTAGCGATATGGTTTGCCCCTTTAGGAATAGAATCTAGTTCATGAACTCCAACAAAGGGTTTCGCTTCATAATATTTATTTCCTATAGAAATACCAATATGCGACCATTTAGAGACAGTCCAAATACACACCGCATAAGCAAATAAGCGAGTTATACCCGAATGGGCATTAGGAGTAAACGCCCATAAAGTGAGCGTCGCCATAATTAGTTACCAGTAGCAGCCCAACGTACTGTAGCTATCGATGTGCCGTTAGGAAACACGCTAAAATTGAATCCTACAGGCTCCGTACCGCTAGGAGGAGTAATACCAAGACAGCTTAACAAAGGGAACAAATAAGTGCTAAGAAGCATTTCTGTGTTAGGCGCGTCGGGGCGAATCGTAGTAGGCGTATAGGTCGCTGTTTGAACCGATGGTGTGATTGAAATTCCAGAGGGTGTGGGCATAGTTTTGTTTTCTTTCTTGAATTAATTACACTTTTTTAAGCGAAACCTGTCACAATTCCATTAGTTATGGTTATAGTTTTACCAACTAAAGAAGAGGTCGTAACAGTTCCGGTATATCCATTATTAGCATTAAGGCTGGCAGCGGTGAGATTACCCGATCCATCTGATGTAATCGCACCGCTGTCAAGAGACACACTACCTGCTACTTGAAATAGGTGCGTTCCATCATCCGTAGTCGTTCCTATCAGCAGGTTACCATCAGCCATGAGACGCATCTTCTCGGAATACGTTCCAGACTGGCCGTCGTTGTTCTTAGTCCAAAAAGCGGCGTCTGCCCCATAATTATCCTCAGATACTACACGTATAGCAAACTGCTCAATTTCTGCTGAGTTGTTGTAAAATGCTATTCCGTAGTATTGGCCTGCTACTGTGTAGTTTCCACCAAAGGTGAGAACATTTGAATTGATTGTGTAGCTTTCTACATCGAGGGGAGACAATGGAGAATTTGTACCAATTCCAATAGAACCACTAACAGTAAGATTACCAGAACCATCCGATGTAATAGCTCCGTTGTCGAAGTACATCCCACTACGCCATGTTACAAATCCTGTAGTGGGGTCAAGTCCCAAGGTATCACCTGCTGCACCTAAAGAACTTGTTGAATCGTAGATACCACCGCCTGTTGTGGAAATATACAGGTTGTCGTAGTCGTCGATCAGGTATTGACCGCCACCGTTACCACCACGGTACAAGGCACCATTACCATTAGCCAGAGGATGTACTGATCCAAGACCGGGATAATTTAATTGAATGGGTGATACCGTGCTATCTACAAGCACATTACCATCAGGCCCATAAAGCATTTGAGCTTGAGACAACAGTGTATTGTTGGGATAGTAAAAATTACCCGAGCTATCGATAGCAGGTAGATTACTGTTTCCAGCAACAAGTAAAGCTGTTTGTACAAAGAGATATCCATTACTATCAGCAAGAATCTGAGAACTACCTGTAGGATAATAAAGCAATCTTACATCAACTGTAGGGTCAGTCATCACTGATCCGTCGCCGTAGTAAAGTCGTCCTGCAAAATCAGCAATAGAACGGCCTATTGTAGGGTATAGGAGATATAACCCACTGTCGTTTACTGTTAAGTTCGACCCATCCCCGTAGTAAAGTTGAGAGTTGCTGTCAGATAGTTTGGATGTGCCGTTACCGTAGTAAAGGTTAGCTGCATTATCTGCGAGTGTTACACCAGTGCTGTAATACAGACGACCGGCTGTATCTGTCAGAAGTTGATCACCTGAAGGGTATTGAAGTTCTCCAGAACTATTGATAACCGTGATGTAACCCGCTTCACCATTTCCCCACTGCATGTTTCCAGAACCATCGGTGATGATAACACCACTATCCATGTAAAGAGCACCAGTGGCTGAAATAGACCAAAGCTTTGTACCAGTCCAACTGTCTGAGTTAGCTGGCGAAGATTGAATGTTGATTGAGCTAGTTGAGTTAACCCCCGCCATAGCAAACTTCCATGCCATATCGGTTGTATTGTCCAAGCTATCCGAGTTATTGGGATTAACATTATATGCCCAAGTAACTTCGCCATTACTTTTTTCAGAAAGACGCATTACAGCTTCATTACCTGTGTTGCTAACGATTAAGCTTTGATTAACGATCTGCACGTCTCCACTAGTATCAATA
>Ga0302280_1002430_pt1 | contig 14265 bp, 13 predicted proteins | sample III_Fen_E1_1_FD_198771 | JGI IMG/M metagenome (GOLD analysis project Ga0302280, IMG submission 198771) | Peat permafrost microbial communities from Stordalen Mire near Abisko, Sweden - III_Fen_E1_1 | ecosystem: Environmental > Terrestrial > Soil > Wetlands > Permafrost | place: Sweden: Abisko...
ACACTAAAAAAACCTGTGCGTTTGATTATGTCTTTTTTAATCATTTTTGGACTAAAATATAATTCACTTTGGTATTAATTGTACCTATGAAAACACAGCAGGCTGAAATAGTTGCTACCGTTTATGTGGCATGGAACAATCTTAATGAGATGTGAGCGCTTGCGATGAACTTCTGAACATTTTATATTTTTAGTGAGGTACGTGCACAATTATTGCACGATGCCTTACTTCTTTGCTTTTTGTTTTATTTGCTCCAGCACTTGAGTTTTTGCCTCCGTATGATTTTGAATTCGTGTAAAAGTTCCTTTTCTTTTGGTTGCCATTGTTTGTAATTGTATAATTGCTTTTTCATCATTACCCAGTGCAATTATTGATAATACAATAGTTTTATCTGCTACTTTATCTTTCCATTTTTCATAATAAACATCGGCAAATTTAAACACTCCGTCAGTTATTAAAAAAAGTTGGTTATTGCCTGAATCTATGTAGTTTTTCAAAACTACATCTAATGAAAATAAAATGGCGTCGGCTCCCATCGTGGGTCCTTTGGCTTTTAATTCAGATACGCAGTTGTTAAGTACTGTTTTATTGTCGCCGTTTACGCCTTGTTTAATGATACGTGCTTCATCCGAATAGGTAATGATATTTACATTGTCAATATCGCGCAACGCTAATATCAGTGAATACATTGCTTCCTGCATCAGGGGCAGCTTCATGGAATCTTTCATTGATGCTGAAACATCTATCAAAAAGGTAATATTGTTGGGTTTGTAAATCTTTCTGTCTAGCTCTTCCTTCGGAGGTTCAGGTTCTGTTGGTTGTACTTCTTCGTGTTTTATAGTGTCAGGAATTGTTTTTGGTGAAGGTACAGGTGTGGGAAATTGTATGGGTGGGTAAGTAGTGTTTGTGTTTTTTCTTTTAGGCTGATTAAAATAGAAACAGGCGGTTTTGTCATCTGCTTTTATGCTCTTTACATCTCCTTTTACCCTCAGTATGTATGGTAAAGCATCAGCGCTCGTAACGAGTTTAATTTCTTCATCCAATCGTCCGGTTGTGGTTGGTTCAATATAAACAAAGAGTGTGGAGGTATCGCCGGGAGAAATGGCTTTGTTGTTAATCCTTACTTTTATTCCTTTTTTGGTGTCGGCTCTTAGTACATATAACTTTTTGGTGCCGTTGTTTTTTATTATAAATTCAGATTGGATGTTATTGATGTTTTCAAGTTTTCCGAAATCTTGAACTTTTGAATCACTTTCTATAGTTGAGTTTTGAGCAAATACAAGTAGGGTGTTTGAAACTAAGGAAATAATGAATAGTAAGCGATTCATGTTTTTAGCTATTGATTCAATTTTGATTCCATAAAAAAAGGAAGCTGTTAACTTCCTTTTTTCTTTGTAAGATTCGGTTAATTCACCTGTTTAATAGAATTTAACCAAATGGTCTTGCACGTTGGCGTTTTCTTTTAAGGCTCTAAAAACTTCTTCAAAATCAACTCTCATTTGTAATTTAGAAAGCTCCTGATTAATTTCATTTTTATAATCTTTAGGATAAGGAACATTAGTAACGCTGTCGGCATAACAAAGCATAACACCTGTTTTACCAACTAAAGGTGCACTCATGGTTTTTACTTTCATAACACTTATAGCACCCACAAAACCTGACTCATTTCCTATACCTTGAATGGAGGTTGAATTAAAGTTGATGTTTTTTGCTGAGGAGGCATACGAACCTAGTTTAGAGGCAATAGTTTCAATAGCAGCACCACTTTTTTTAGCTTCATTTAATTGCTGAACAATCAATGCTGCTTTTTTCTCCTGTATTACATTTTCGGTTACTTCGTCCTTCACTTGTTCAAATGTTGCAAAGCCTTTTTCTCTTATATCTGTTATAGCTGCTATAATGTATCTGCTTCCCAAATCTTTTGGATCGGAAACAGTTCCTTTATCGTTTTCATATAACCATTTAATCAATGAACGAGAAGATTCTATACCGGGTATTATTCTGTCGCTTTCTTTAATTTTTTCAGCAATACGTTTGCTTAGTTTTTGCTCTGTTACTGCTTGCTGAAAAGATTCTAGTGTATTGTTTTTACCTGCAAACTCACTTGCTTTTGCAAAAATAGCCTGCATTGTTTTGTTGCTTGGTTCTAACTTGCGTTCAACAGTTGCTACCTGTACTTTTTTATCAGAACCTTTAGAATCGAGTATTTCAATGATATGGTATCCGAATTGAGATTCAACAATGGTGATGTCGCCTTTTTCTCCATCCAATCCCGCATTTTTAAATTCAGGAACAAACTGACTCTCTTCATTTAACCAGCCATAGTTACCTCCTTTGCCTAAATAATCTTCGCCTTCTTTTTTATCATCGGGTTTATTCTTTCCACCATCATCAGAGTATTTTTCAACTAATTCGCTAAAGTTTCCTCCATGTTCGTTCTTTCCTTTTTTCTTTGCTGCTTTTGGTTTTAAAACATTGAGTAAACTGTCGGCAAGTGTTTTTGCCTGCTCTTTGGTACGTTTGATAGAAGGGTTTGCACTTGCACTACCTGCATACGAAATTAAAATATGGCGAACTTTTGCAGAGTCTGCTGCTATTTTGGTATCTACTAATTTTGAAACTTTTACTGAACCGTTTTCCACATAAGGACCATATACAAAACCTTTCTTTTCGCTAAACATTGCAGAGTCAATTACAGGTGATAATGTACCTTTTGAATGGTAACCAAGGTCAAATATGCGGGAATCTGATTCTGCAACCACCAACAACGAATCATCTGAAAACGATTTATCTTCTTTCAGCTTTTCTGCTACTTGCAGCATGGCACTAGTAATTTCTTGTCTGTCAGTTTCCGAAGGAGCAATGTCGAAACTTACGTATTCAATACTGCGGGAATTTTCTTGCTTGAATTCATTTTTGTGTTTAGTGTAATAAGCATTCAAATCTTCGTCTGTAAATTTTATTGCATTGTCCAATATGGCAGGATACCCTTTTAATGTGTATTTAATACTTACGTTAGTGTTTTGGTCAACAAATAAGCGTTTTGCCTGCGATGTGGTTACATACATTCCCTTTTTTACAAGAGCGCTGTATTTTTCAATAGTGCGTATCTGACGCATCAGATCTTCTAACTGAACCCATTGTGCTTCTTGTTCAGGAGCCATGTTTTGTGTAAATTCTCTTATTTTTACAGGGCTTATCTGCCCGGTATTAGGGTCGGTAAATGCGGGATTTATTTTTCCGGTATTAGGGTCTGTAAGATATCTTACAAAGTAGGGGTGAGGATGTTCTACCATTGCATCATACAATTCATCGGCAGAAACTGAAATGCCTAATTTTTTATATTCCTTTTGCATCACTTCTTCGTTAATCAGTCGGTTCCAAACTTCCTGAACTACGTCTTCGGTTTCTTTGTCGGTAAGTGTGGCTTTACCCATACTTTGTTTTTTGTTCTCGATTGCTTCTTCCACTTTTTTATTGAAAAAAGAATATTCTATGGATTTGCCGGCTATTTCTCCAACCAAATTGTTGGAACCGCCCAAAGCGCCTCTTTCAAATAAACCTGTTAAAACAAATGTAAGTAAGGCGATACCTACTATTGCTACCAGTAATGCCGAACGTTGGCGTAAACTTTCTAAAACACTCATATTGATGTTGTATTGATTAAATAAATTCTACAAATTTTGCACTTATTTTTTTGCAAGTTGCAAATATATAAGATTATACCATATCTTAAATATGGAACGGCACTTATAATTTTACCCTTTTTTTATCTGAGGTTAGTTGGCGGGTAAAATCTTTAAATTTACTTGATCTATGCGTGTTTTAGACACAGCAGTGATTGTAAACATAAAGTTATTAATTGTTATTTTTTCGTTAAGTTTTGGGATGCTTTCATGATAATGCATAATCAATCCTCCCAATGTTTCAAAGTTATCCAAAATGGGAAGACCAATGCGGTATTTATCATTAATATAATCGGTTTCTAAACGGGCAGAAAAAATAAATTCGGTTTCGTTGATTTGTTTTTCAATCATTTCTTCTTTGTCGTGCTCATCATCAATTTCTCCGAAAATCTCTTCCATAATGTCTTCGATGGTAAGCATTCCGGATGTGCCTCCAAATTCATCAACCACCACAACAATACTTTTGCGTTGCTGAATAAATATGGTTAACAATTCACTGGCAGGAATTGATTCAGGAACAACGCTGACAGGGAGCAGAATGCTCCGTATGCTCTCCGGACTTTTAAATAATTCTTTGGAATATACGTAACCTATAATGTTATCAATGCCTTCGGAATAAATTAAAATTTTTGATAATCGTGTTTGAATAAATTTGTTTTTAAGCTCTTCAATACTTTGTTTTACATTTAGTGCTACTATTTCTGTGCGCGGAATCATACATTCCCGCGCTTTTATTTTTGAAAAGTCCAATGCATTTTGAAATATCTGTATTTCGTAATCCATATCTGCTTTTTGTTCTTTCACTGATGTGCCTTCCCGCAGGTAGTTATCCAAATCTATCATTGTAAATGCACTATTTTCATTTTCAACTTTTAAACGAAATATTTTTTTTAGAACGAACTCCGAAAGACCTATGGTTACTATCACTATAGGATATAATAAACAGTATACAAAAGAAAGTGGAAATGCAAATAACGTTAATGTTCTGTTGGGATTTACTCTGAAAATGCTTTTGGGAAGGTATTCTGCGGTTATTAATATAAATAAAGTGGAAAGGAATGTTGATGTTAACAGCACAATTATTTCGGATGTAATATAGTGACCTAACCATGGATTCAACTCTTCATCCATATAAATACTGAAGATAACCAATGCAATGTTGTTACCAAGCAGCATGGTGCCTAAGTATTGCGTAGGGTTTTTATTAAAATGTGATAAAATTTTGGCTGATAAATTACCATGTTTACTTTCTAATTCAATGCGTAGCTTGTTGGAGGTAATAAAAGCTATTTCCAGCCCTGAAAAAAAGGCTGATGTTAATGTTGCAATTAAAATAATAACCGAACTATGCACGTTTGTGTGGTGTTATTGCTTTTGTTTTGCTTGTTTTTGGGCATTCTCAAATTTAACTCGCTGACGTTTACGAACGGCGTACATGATGCCTGATACAACGGTAAATGCAAGAAAATAAAGAGCACCTTCATTATCTTTTTTGATGATGCTGTAAGCGCATAAAAGCACCCCTATACAGCCGAGTGCGAACCATACTATTTCCAATATTTTAAAAATTTTGTTCATCTCCTTTCTTTATTGAATTGAATCTTTGATATTAATTTGACCTGTTACATTTTTTATTTCATAATGAGAAAAATCTTCATCGGCATCCAGTCCGTTACCCCAAATAACCTCGTCTTTAGTGGTTATTTTTACAAATTCATTAGTATAAATTCTTTTTTTCTGAGCATCCCAAATCAAATGTTCGGTATTTAATTTATCTCCTTTTTCATTAATCACTTCCACATTTCTTTTCACATCCATGCGCGCAATATTATTAATTGTATCTTTTCCAATGCCGTAATCGGCTTTTAACCTACTCTTAATAACAGGGTAATTATCGTAAAAAAAAAGTTGTAAGCCTTTGGGTGTTTCAAAATAGCTCTTTTCTCCTGCAAACCGGTCAATTTGAGCGGTAATGAGTTTCATTTTTATCTGAGCCGAATCGCTATACAAAAACTCAGCATCCTTACTTGATTCAATAGGAATTTTTTTATTACTATTGGTTGTAATCTCATTTACTTTGGCAATGTCGTTTTCGCAAGCTTGGAAAACTAGTAAAATAACAGTTACAAAATTAACAAACAGCCAACTGTTTTTTATATTTATCATTTACCGGAAAATGTAACGTTTAAAAGTTACGTTGTAAAATTAGTCATATTTTGGTTTTACAAACCATTTGTCGTTCATGGTGAAACCAAGTGATATTTTAAAATATTTCTCCTCTAATAAATCATCAGATGTTGTTCCTCTAATGCCCAACTCTATTCCGATGTTTATCATAGAAAAATTTTGTAATAATCTGTATGTGCCTACAGGTAAGCCCAAACCAAAGGTAGCAGCTTGCTGTGTAATTTGATTGTTATTTAAAACAAGCATTGTTTGAGTGTAGTATCCTCCCATTCTGTAATTAATTCGCTGCAGGTAACTGCCCTCTTTGTTAGGAGTATATTGAATACCAAATGACATGCGCGTACTATTTTTGAAGCCTTGTGATTGATTAAACTCTTTATACTGGCTCCAGTTTTGTATGGCATAATCTGCTGCTATTACCCATCTGTCTCCTTTTTTTATTCCAAGTCCAAAACCAAATGATAAAGGAATTGTTATATAGCCTTTGCTTCCCGTGGAATTTATTATCGTATCCTTAATTACGGTCGCTCCTGTAACATTATTAAAATAGTTATATGAAAGGCTATCAACTTTGGCGTTTAAATTGGTTTGGGCAGACATTGTAGCACCGAACATAATCTTTACATTTTCCTTCAAATCTCTGCCTTTTATCGAATCAACTGTGTATGCATATTGTAGTCCATAATCAAAATAAAAAGAACTTACGCGAGTGGTAGTGCCGGTACTGGTATTAAAGTTAAGTCCGCTTGAGGGAAATACTGAATTTGCTGTATAATTGAGGTTACCAAACATATAGGACGCATTAGCTCCTAATGATAATGCCTGAAAGGCCTTTTTCCTCTTTAGTATTTTGTTTATTAAACTATCTTTTTTTTCTTGTTTCAGGCGTTCATATCGTTTTGATTGTAAAAAAACATGGGGTATCCAGTATAATGGTTTAATGCCATTCCCAAAGTAGGCTTGGTTTATGCCTCCTGTTCCGGTATACAAATAATCAACGCTGCCTACATTATTAATTACCTCATTATCTGATATTTTATAACCTACAGTACTATATGGAGTTAAGCCTATACTTGTTCCCCACCATTCCTTTACAGGAAAAGCAAGCGCTACGTGTCCTACAGAACCTGTAGTGATAGATTGCTGTGCAGAACTTGTTTGTAATTGAGTACGGTTAACATTTAAAGCCAAATCTACGGTTGTTAAACGCACAGTTGAGTAGGAGGCAGGATTTCCATTATTGATAAAAAACAAAGGCGTAGAATCATTTTGCATTGCAATATGGGTTCCTCCCATAGCATAACTATTTCCGAAACTTTTATTGTTGATGTCGCCAACACCATAAGCTGAGTAGGGTGAACTTATAGCTTCCTGTGCTTTACCATTAGTAGAAAAAATACAAAAAAAAGAAAGTGTAAAAAAATGAAATACCGCCAACTCCAGTTTCTTCAATCGTTGTATCAAGCTCATAAGTATTATTGGCGACGTGTTAAGTTGTAATCTAAAACAATATTAAGTCCTCTTAAAATTAACAATGGGTCAGCAAAGATGCTTCTTTTTAAGCGGTTCTCAAAAAAATCGGAATCACCACCTGTTAAAATAACTTTTAAATCGGGGAAAAGTGAACTGTATTGTTCTATAAAACCGTCAACTTCAGCCACAGCGCCCATTTCTACACCCGTTAATATATTTTCATTGGAATTTCTGCCGATAAGTAAATTATAAGATTCTTCTATCTTCAAAAATGGCAAACGCGCTGTGAAGGCATTTAAAGCCTGAAAACGCATTTTAATTCCCGGAGAAATAGCACCACCAATGAATTCATTTCGGTTATTCACAAAATTATATTTTATACATGTACCTGTATCTATTACCAGTACATGTTGATGAGGATATAAAAAATTTCCTGCAACTGCGCCAATTAACCTGTCCCCACCTAAAGTGTCAATGGTTTGATATAGGTTTTTTAATGGGGTAGGAGTGAGTGTGGAGTAAATCAATACGTGAGTTTTTTTCTTTAACGTTTCAATAAAAGATTCTATACTGTCAATTACTGAAACCAAAATGCAATTTTCAATAGTATACTTTTCTAGTATTTCAGATTGCAAAAATTCAGTTGTGTTTGAATAAACAAAAAAATGTTTCAGTTCTTTTTGTTCAAACAATGCCGCTTTAACCCTTGTATTGCCTATATCAATAACCAATTGCATAGCGCAAAACTACAAAATAAGCGTTTGGAACAAACATTTTTTTTGTGAAATGAATTTTTTATTTACATTTGCAACCCGTTAGGAAAATAATCGGTACCCTAGCTCAGTTGGTAGAGCAAAGGACTGAAAATCCTTGTGTCACTGGTTCGATCCCAGTGGGTACCACCAAAGCGGGGATGTCAAACAAAAGTTTGATCTCCCCGCTTTTTATTTCCGCCATATCCCGCACCAGTTGGGAGATATAAGAAAAGACTGAATTTATTTTTGTGGTTCGACACTCGTTATTTTTCTTACAGTATCGAATCCCGTCAGGAAAGTGGAGCCGAATTAAGAAACAAAGCACCGGAAGTAAGATGGCTTTATATCGAGCCTGATTTGCAAGAATGGAAGTAATTCAAAAGGAAAATTTCTTAACAATTCAAAAATTTGAAATATTACAGCAGTACCAATGATTATGAAAAGCAGTATTATTACTATTCGCTTGTTTTTTACTAGTGAATAATTAAATCTGTTGCACCCACTTCTGATCGAGCCTTATGTGATATGAATTTATTTTTGTGGTTCGACACTCGTTATTTTTCTTACTATACTACCCAAATTCCGTCCACCAAATATTGTCATAAAACTTTCTACTCCAACATTAAAAAGCAATCACTTAATCTATCTTGCCATATAAATTAAATTTTTCGGTAGGTAAATCAATAAAATGATATCCTGCAGGGATGAGTTTTTTATCAAACGTTTTATCAAGTAAAAAATAATTGTATTTTACATTTGCGGTATCCAAGCTTATATAAAAGTAACGGCTAAAATATGAGTGCAAGGACCATTCTGTATAAGTTTCAAAAGGCACTCCTATAATATTTCCTTTTCCCACTTTATTTCCTATACAGTAAACATCGTGAAGGGCTTCTTTGTCGCGCTTAGGTATATATTTAATTGTAATTAGCGAAATGCTAACTGAACAAAACAATACGAACCAACTAACGATTACAAACGGTTTGAATTTTTTTGATTCAATATTAAACTTCTGAATACCGGCAGAAATGTATTGTGCAAAGGGTACTGCAAAACCAATCGCAAAAAAAGGCATAGCTGTTACAAGATAAAACCCTGATTGTTCTATGGTTAATAATAATGGTAGTGAGCCTGATAATGCTATCAGTAAAAGCCATGCTGACACTTGGAAATGATACAAATCAAAATGGAAAATATTTTTTATTTTTATAATACTACTCCCTATTGCCAAAAGAATAAAAACAGGTATCAGTTCCGAAAACAATTCTTTGATGATATATAGCCGATCAGTATGCGTAGCTGCGGGATGCATGAATGTATTAAAAATACGTTTATTGATATACATCTCATAACTCAACAAGACAGTTTTGTCAAGCAAAATTATTCCATAAAAGGCTATAATTAAGAGTAAAAGAAATGCACTATATACAAACATTTTGTAAAACGAAATGGTTCGGAAAACAAGCCAGTAAAAGAAAATGGCAACTAATGGGAACAAACCTTGAAATCCTTTGCACATACTCGCTCCAATAATCATTAATGCTGCAATTGACAGGTATATATATATCTTTTTATCCTCATTAGTTGCTTTGCAAATAAAAAGAACAGAGGTGAGATCAAATAGTCCCATTGTGGGTTCTTCCATGTTATTGGCAAAAGACCAAAAACAAACAGGTATGCTAAACCAAACTATAACAGGCAGCCAGCTGATATTTTTCTCTTCGTTGTCATTAAACAGGAGTCGCCATAGTTTATGCATCACAAAAATGTTCAATACAGAAATGAGTAAGCCATATCCGCGCTCCACATAAATACTATGTCCGAATATTTTTATAAATAGCGCTTCAATTCCGAATAGCAAAGGGGGTTGTTCATGAAAAACAGGAAAAAATGTTTGGCTAAAATTTGGATGCCAAAAACTGCCCAATCCACTGGCAAGATTGTTTGCAACTGTGGCATATAGCATTCCATCCATAAACATCCCATCACGAAATAAATCACGAATAATGAGGATAAAAAGTAAGGATATAATTAATAACCAAAAAGGTAACTGGCGTTTATTCATAATACTATTGGTGTTCAATTACTATTTAATTATCAATTTGCTTTCCCAATAATTGAACAAACAAAACTAATTTTTTAATGAAAAGTGTCAAATTTCGTACTCCTAATTTATCTTAAAATTGTACCGATATATTAAACATATCAGATTAGCCTCTGATAGTAGGGAAGCTGACTTGTTTTAATAAAAAAACCGAATTTTTATATTCGGTTTTTTTTATTAATCGCATTTTAAATAATCAATTAGCAGCAATAGTTTCTGTACTGCTCAATATCTCTCTCACTTTGGTTTCTATTTCTTCCATCAATTCAGGATTATCATGCAATAATGCTTTAACAGCATCTCTTCCTTGTCCCAACTTAGTGTCGCCGTAGCTAAACCAAGAACCACTTTTTTTGATAATGTTGTTATCCACACCCAAATCAATAATTTCACCAACTTTTGAAACTCCTTCTCCATATAAAATATCAAACTCAGCTTGCTGGAATGGAGGTGCTACTTTATTTTTCACCACCTTAACGCGGGTTCTGTTTCCTATTATATTATCTCCTTCTTTGATTTGCCCTATTCTGCGAATATCTAAACGAATAGAAGCATAAAACTTTAATGCATTACCGCCTGTTGTCGTTTCGGGATTACCGAACATAACGCCAATTTTTTCGCGCAACTGGTTAATGAAAATACAGCAACAACCTGTTTTACTGATACTGCCAGTTAACTTACGTAAGGCTTGCGACATCAAACGCGCGTGCAATCCCATTTTTGAATCACCCATCTCGCCCTCTATTTCACTTTTAGGAGTTAGAGCAGCAACAGAGTCAATTACAATAATGTCAATAGCTCCCGAACGAATCAAATTTTCAGTAATTTCTAGAGCTTGTTCTCCATTATCAGGTTGTGATATTAATAAGTTTTCTGTATCAACCCCCAATTTTTCAGCATAATTACGATCAAAGGCATGTTCTGCATCTATAAATGCAGCTATACCTCCTGCTTTTTGAACTGCTGCAATTGCATGTAGCGTTAATGTAGTTTTACCAGATGACTCAGGTCCATAAATTTCTATTACTCTGCCTTTAGGCAATCCGCCTATTCCAAGTGCTATATCCAATGATAATGACCCTGTAGGAATAACCTCCACATTCTCTATGGCTTTATCTCCCATCTTCATGATAGTGCCTTTACCATAAGTTTTTTCTAATTTATCAAGAGTCAGTTGAAGCGCTTTTATCTTTTCTTTATTTACAGGCTCTTTTATGTGTTTTGTGTCTTTCGTTTCTTTGCTCATAATGGTTTGTATTGGGTCGTTAATTATTAGTAATTCATCACTATTAGTTTAATCATTCTTTCATTCTATAATCTGGGCCGTATGTTCTTTTGTTTTTACATCTGAGATTACTTTGTCTACTATTCCTTTTTCATTTATAACAAAAGTCGTACGCGCAATTCCGTCATATTCTTTACCCATGAATTTTTTTCTGCCCCACACATCATAGGCTTTTATAATAGTATGGTCAACGTCAGCAATTAACGGAAAAGGCAGCTGGTGTTTTTCAATGAATTTTTTATGCTTGGCTTCGTTATCAGCACTTACGCCAACTATTTTATATCCGCTTTTTTTTAAAAGAAAATAATTATCGCGCAGGTTGCAAGCTTCAATAGTACATCCCGGAGTGTCGTCTTTAGGGTAAAAATATAAAACCAATTTTTTTCCTTTAAAGTCTTTCAAAGAAATGAGTTTTCCTTCTTGATCTTTTCCCGAAAAGTCGGGTGCTTTACCTCCTGCTTTTAAACCTGTTAAATGATTCGTCATCGTAAAAATTATTTCACCAAATTTAGGCTAATTTATTGCCTGTTAAAATTTACAGACATGTTTTTTATTAACAAAATAAGCCTTTTTAAAACTTCTTGAAAAGACAATAAAATATCATCTTTAACTTCGAGACTCAATAAGACAATTGGAAGTTTTGCTGGATGAATATAGAAATAAATTTTAAAAGTATACGACTTGGCTAAAGTGAAATGTCTAGCTTACTACTTTTTTTTGCTGATACTTTCGTAATATTTGCAAAAGTCTTTTAAATGACACTCTTTACATTTAGGTGAACGAGCTAAGCAAACATATCTTCCATGAAGAATAAGCCAATGGTGTGCAATGGCAATCTTGTTTTCAGGAATATATTTAATCAATTGTTTTTCTGTTTCTAAAGGTGTAGTAGCATTGGTTGTTAAACCCAATCTGGCGGCTACTCTAAAAACATGAGTATCTACAGCCATAGTGGGTTTATCATAAATAACAGAGGCTATTACATTCGCAGTTTTACGTCCAACGCCAGGCATTTTTTGCAATTCATCCACATCTGAAGGTATTACGCCCTTAAAATCCTTTACAAGCATTTGAGCCATACCCACTAAATGTTTGGCTTTATTGTTTGGGTAACTGATACTTTTGATATATTGAAATAGTTCGTCACTATCCGCCTCTGCCATCACTTCTGGTTTTGGAAACGCATTGAATAAGGCAGGTGTAACCAAATTTACTCGCTTATCGGTACATTGCGCAGAAAGTATAACAGCAACCAATAATTGATAAGGATTTTTATAATGTAATTCGGTTTCTGCGATAGGTTGATTGGCGGTAAAGTATGCAATTACCTTATCAAAACGTTGCTGTTTGGTCATTGTTAAATGAAATAAATTAAATGTATAACTTTGTACTCGCCTCTAAAGTAAAAGATATGTTACAATCTATAGTTACATTCGCAATAGTAGTCATAGCCTTGGGTTATGTTTTGCGCAGGCTGTACAAGAGCATTCAAAAGAAAAGGGAATGTGATAAATGCGCCCTTATGGATGCTGTAAAAACACAAAATAAAATTTGAAAATTCTCAAATCCGCTAAATTAAACATCATAATAAAATAAAAAAGGAGTACTTAAAGTACTCCTTTTTTATTACTTTTTCAAGTAGGAATTAGTGGTGTGCAGGTGCAGCAGTTTCTGTAGCAGTTGCAGCAGCTTCTGTAGTTGCTGCAGAATCAACTGGAGCAGCAGCAGCAGCTTCAGCAGCAGCAGCCTCAGCTGTAGCTATTGAGTCAGCTTTTGCTTGTTCTTTTGCAGCTTCTTCAGCAGCTTTTTGCTCAGCGCTTTGACCGCAAGATGCGAATGTAAACATTCCCGCAACGGCAACTAATGATAATACTTTTTTCATTTTTGTTTTTGTTTTTGTTTGTTATTTTAATTAATTAAAAGTGGCACAAATTTAATACATATTTTTATATCTACAACATTTCTTCAGTTTTTTTTAACATTGTGTTTAAATATAATCAAAACGTATGCTTTAAAGAACTGATAATGTTGAAAATGAATGCTCATCAAATACCCCCCAAAACGTATATTATAGGACTTCTAACAAAAAAATTATTAGATAAAATGATCAACCCAAATATTGTGTTGGCATATATTCTAAAAATATGTGCCTAATTGATTTGATGCCGCAATTTTTAATAAATTTGCGAGCCATTGATGTAATATTGCCATTTTAAATGTTAGATAAAAGTAATCCGTACCGTTTAATTAAGCTAATAATTATTTTAGTTATTTCATACAGTATTTGTCGTTTACTTTTCTATGCTTTTAACTTCTCTTTTTTTTCAGACTTAAATTTTACAGAATTACTTAAAATCCTCTTTTTTTCTATTCGGTTTGACCTTTCGGTTATTATTTTATCTAATTCTTTATTTATTCTGCTGTATCTCTTTCCTTTTGAAAGGAGGGAGTCGAATTTATATCGAACATTCTTAAAAATGCTATTTTTAGTTGTAAATAGTCTCGCATTGCTCAGTAATTGCATTGACTTAGCCTACTTTCAATTCACACTAAAAAGAACCAATGCTAGTGTTTTTAATTTTTTTACAGGAAAAATTGGTGGCGATTTATTACAATTAATACCGGTGTTCATTAAAGATTATTGGTATCTCTTTATTATATGGTCGTTTTTAGTAGTTGCTATAATTTATTTTTATAATAAAATTGAGATACTACGTTTATCAAAATGGAGATTCGGCGATTATTTCAAACAATCATTTATTTTTATATTATTTG
>Ga0302280_1002437_pt1 | contig 14243 bp, 30 predicted proteins | sample III_Fen_E1_1_FD_198771 | JGI IMG/M metagenome (GOLD analysis project Ga0302280, IMG submission 198771) | Peat permafrost microbial communities from Stordalen Mire near Abisko, Sweden - III_Fen_E1_1 | ecosystem: Environmental > Terrestrial > Soil > Wetlands > Permafrost | place: Sweden: Abisko...
ATCATCCATGACAAATATCCTTGTACTTGCATCGATTGCAAAGATAGAACAATGGTGATTTATTAATTTTTTCAGGAGGGCAATCAATGGTTGAAATAGCGAGCGCCTTTATTCGCAATTGCCGATAAATATGCTCTTCAAAATCCACCCACTCACTGTGTAATTCTGATGTATCTTTGTTAATAATTAATATGACCGCCTGTTGAAATCCCATCATCCCCATGTATGATTGTAATTGCAGAAAATAAGGATAATGCGCTTGCTTTAAATTATACTTTTTGAACAGCTGAAAACGTGAGTTCTTGGCTGTTTTTATCTCAAGCACAGAAGGGCTGTCTACATGCACATGTAGTATGGCATCAAGATGCCCTTGAAATATTGGAACTTCTGAGTCCTGACAAAACAACCAGTCATTGCCATAACCTGGACGCTCTATTCTTAATCCTGTTTCTTCCACATAATCCAAAAGCATGGATTCTAGTCGCTTACCAACTTCAAATGTAGTTTTCAATGCAGGGTCAAAAGGTAGTCCTTGTATGGCATTGTAGCTGTACCATATCGCTCTGCTGCATTCATTTCCGATGCTGCTTGCGCCGATATAACGCCGCTCTTCATCTGGTTTTCTGTTTGCCAACATGTCATTGATAAGTTTTACTAGATCCATCTTTATTTCCTTAATTAATCATTGCCATAGCCAAAGCCATTGCCATACCTATCGCCACGGCCAGAGCCAGAGCCATCGCCATAGCCACGGCCATAGCCAAAGCCATAGCCAAAGCCAGAGCCATAGCCAGATCCATAGCCATAGCCAAAGCCATCGCCACAACCATCGCCATTGCCATAGCCATCGCCAGAGCCATCGCCAGAGCCATCGCCAGAGCCAGAGCCAGAGCCAGAGCCAGAATCAATAAAATTATTATTTTTGTTCATTATTGCTGCCATATAGGAACATTTTTTATACAATCTCTTGCCATTTCTGTAACATTTAATATTTCAATTGCTTCCAATAATAAAACATAATCAACTTCGCAAGGAAATTTACATTCATTCGGATTTTTTACACCTTCCATTGCCAATTGAGATAATGAAGCCGCTCCCACCCAATACCATAATCGTCTAGCATTACATAACTCAACTTCTTTCCCGTTTCTTGACATTAATTCACCAGCAAAAACGCCTGCTGAGTGGGTTCTTACAATTACATATTTTTTCATTTGTTTTTCCTTAATTAATCATTCTCAGAGCCAGAGCCATTGCCATTGCCATCGCCATAGCCATAGCCATCGCCATCGCCAGAGCCATCGCCAGAGCCATCGCCACGGCCCGAGCCAGAGCCATCGTCATCGCCAGAGCCATAGCCAGAGCCAAAGCCATAGCCAAAGCCAGAGCCATAGCCAGAGCCATTGCCAAAGCCATAGCCAGAATCAATAAAATTATTATTTTTGTTCATTATTGTTATCATATAGGAGCATCACCAAGGAATATCATTGTCCAACTCAGGTACTTTCCCAGTATTCCGACTAAACGCCGTCTCAACCGCACTTGTAGTCACCACCGGTGGCTCAAGTTTAATCCCAGTTGTTGCCTTAAAATCCTGCCCTAGCGCATGAACTTCAGAAACAAAGTTCCCATCAATAAACCCTCCCCCGTCTTTCGGCATTTGCCATTCTTGAATCTTAATCCCAAGAATTTTTCCGTGCATTCCTGCCAAGTCTAGATTGGTAGGTGCATTCTGATGCGTAGGCTTGTACGTACAAAGATCATAGATTCTTCGCATCATGTTAAGCGCCCTGTCGATTTGCTGGGGATTTCCATTAAAAGCTTTAATCTTCTGTGTCACTTCACGATTTTTAAAGTCACCACCAGTTAATCGCCACAGCACTTGATAATAAACCTCTTCTTTGCCAGTACGATTATTCATTTTTTCAATCAATTCAAACTTCTTAATTGATGCCGGAGCATAAGTACCGTCAGGAATGGTTGAAAAAATCGGTGTAAAGGATTTCTCTGCAGACCCGTCAATCACCTCTCCACTACCGCTGTTCCAAAAATCTGTCATTGCAAAGTCTCCAAATATTCTTCATAAAGTTCGTCTCGTTTTGCTTTGAGTGCCGCCACGGACATCCCATCACTATTAACAAAATCCAAAAGCATTTCGCTAATAATGAATGATAATTGCACATTATCACCAACATTTTTAAGTGATGCCGCTTCTACGCTGTTGAGTAATCTTCTTATCTTATCTAAGTTTGATTTAATTTCTGTTTGAAGTTGTTTTAGTTCACTCATTAAAGTAATCCTTCATTTTTTCTTGAATTAGAACTAGATCGTTATCGATGTATTGATCTGAAAACATCCCAAGAGGTGATTTGGCAAGATGAGAGCCATTATTTTGAGTTAAAAATTTATACCCCCCATCAATAATCTGGCTGTGAAAGACCTGGGTAAACATTCCTTCCAATGTTATCTTGTCATCCAACATCTTCCCTATGGTTTTTGCTTTCATGCGGCCATTTTGATCTGCATCAGAATGCGAAAGTACGTAGCAAAACAAATCCTCACGAGTAGCTGTTAACTCCTGAATCACAAGCCAAGCATGTTGCGCAATATCAGTAAACCGTTCATATCCACGCTCATTGGCGCGTCGCATAAACTCATTGCACATCAAGTATTGGAAGTCATCGATAATAAGTGACTGAATCTCAGGCCGATGTTCATTAACCATCCGAATGCATTTAATTAATCTGGCGTAGTCATCAGTAGAAAAGTAATTGCCTTTTTTATCATCCCATCCAGTTATCGCGTGATAGTTAGATTTGTAACCTCTAAAAGGCAATGGTTTGTCCAGAACGCCACAAATGAACGTCTCTTTGTGGTTCAAATTACGAAGTGATGTGCTTTTTCCACTCCCACTTTCGCCTATGATTAATGTGCAATTACTCATCCCCAGACTCTCCTAACATCATTATCTGCGAATCCTCTTCATGCAACGAATGAATCACATGTCCTTGAATAGGAATGGTTTCAACGCGATCTTCTTGAGCTTCGTAACGATAAAACTTAACTGATAACGTCACAAAACCTATCATGATTAGAATTATTATTATTAATTTATGATTAGTCATGAAACATCCCTTTAAATAGCACTTGTAATCTTCACGTGAAGTTTTTTAGGCTTCTTAGAAATAATGTCTGACAATAACTTTAATTCAGATGGAGAACCATATTTCTCGCAATCTTTAATCACACTTTTATCCAGATCGTAAGCAATTCTTTGAATAACCGGATCAAAACATTTAGGTAAATGTGAACCCATTACAAGATATTCGTCTTTATTTAATGTGTAGTTATAACCAGTCGTGACCGTAACTTTGTACTTGCCATGAATATACGATTTAGAACCATCTTCACCATGACCAATTTTGATGAACAACTGTTGTTCTAACGCCTCTTTAATGCGAGCCAGCTCAGCCATTTGATAGTTAATATTTTCTAATGTTGAAGTCAACTCAAGAATTTGAGTCTCAGTAGTATCGAAGTCTGGAAATGTCATTTTTAATCTACCTTATTTAGATGCGTCGGTATTGACGTACAGCCATAATAACCGGTATTCTATTACCGGTCAATAGTTTTCTGAGGTAAATAAATGACATTAGAACAGATACTTGAATATTACGGTACTGCGCATAAGATGGAGTTGAAGCACGGTTTATCACACAAAAACATACGTAGCTGGCGTGAACGTGGCTACATACCAATACAAACACAATTGCGAATTGAGAGGCTCACGGACGGTGCGCTTAAGGCAGATTTGAATGACACCAAATGAACGTGAAGAGTTAGAACTGTTACGTCAAAGTGCGGCAAGATTCATTACGGACCCTCTGGAACGTATTTTTTTTGAATTAGAGAATATTGTCGCGAGCAACAAACCAAATCGTATCGACTCTATTATGCCTACAAACCATTTTTATGTGCTTGCAAAGGCACTTATTGAACTTAAAAGGACGTTAGTTAAATGAAATTTTCAGCAACTTGTTTAGTGTGCCTACTATTAACCGGGTGCGGTGACAATCCATTCAACGACTCAAGCCCCATTCTAGACAGCGATTACTCCATCGTCCGCATCGAAATGGAGCGCTGTCGCCACATCAAAGAACAAGGCTCATGGATAGCTAATCTTCGCATCAGCCCTATTAGCGCCTGTTACATTCATCTAAAATCAAGAATTAAATCATCTGGCCATGGCAACACAAAGATTCTAGAGGAGTTGGATGTATGATCGTCGGTGAAATAAAGTGGGTATTCTATGGCAGAAACATCCTTTCATCCTTTATTCCTGAGGCAATCACACTAGAATGGGTTATTATTCAAGGTATCTGCCCAAATGGTTATGATACCAACCGAGGTTACGTATTAAAGGAAGAAATTTTCGAAACCAAACGCGATGCGTTAGATGCACTGGCCAAACGACTTAAGGAACTAATGAATGACTGAGTGGATACTGATTTTAATCTTAGCAACCCCTTTTGGCACATCCATAACGAATGTCTCAATGTTTAATGAACATGCTTGTAAAACAGCCGGCCAAAAGTATATCGAATTTATAAAATACAACACATCCTATGTCTGTATTCGGAGAGATTAATGAAAAATCACGAGATTAATACGCTTTTTGTCTGCGCTTTTCGTTACGCAATAGAACGTAAAACATACATCGCCGCTGACATCGCCGAGATTATAGCAGCCTACAAAGACCAGCTTTCTGCCCAAACAAAGGCATTAATCAAAAAAGAAATTGTAAGAAACGAAGGCGGCATGGATGGCAGCATGAAGATTTGGGACGATTTGTTCATGGAACTTTCTAAATGAACCACAACCCAGAACATTACATACTTGTTGGCGTATTATTTTTGTTCCTATTCACAGTGTATATGTTTTTTGTAACTGCTTGATCTAAAACTTAATATGATATAGATTGATCGACTTGGCTAGTGCTTAGAACCACCAGCCAGAGTCGTGGGCGTAGCCCTTTGACTATTCAACCTATTTGCAGTAGGTTAAATATGTAGATATTTTATCCACACATTTCGTCAATTGCAATGATTTTTTCGTCTTTAAACAAGAGGGATATTTGTCATGCGAAAATTGTTAATAGAATCATTCATAAACCAATCACCATCCAGAAATATTTCTTTTTATACCTATCGAGTTAGACTGGCTGAGGAGATTTATCGTCGTTTTTATACAAGGAATAAGTAATGAATAATCTTAAGGAAGTTAATGTTAAACCGTTTTTTGGCGAAAATCAGGGGGTTTGGGAATATCGAGATAAAGATGGGGTATTTATTTGCTATACAGTTAGAAAAAAAAGAAAGAACGGCAAGAAATATTTTTTGCCATATATATTTGTAAATGGAAAATGGGAAACTGAATGGCATAAAGATAAATTTGATAATAGTTTGCCTAGACCTCTTTATAATTTAAAAGAATTATATGAACGTCCTAACGATCCAATTCTATTGGTAGAAGGAGAAAAAACAGCCGATGCCGCAAAGATATTTTTCCCCGATATGGTTTCAACAACTTGGCTAGGTGGTTCATCAGTAATAAAAGGTGTCGATTTCAGCCATTTATTTGGCAGACGAGTTTATTTTGTCCCTGATAACGATGTTCCTGGATACAAAGCAGCTGCATTTATTTTAGAAATGCTTCCAACTTTAAATATTGAGCTGCATTTTATAGATATTAAAAAATATGGATTACCTGAAAGCTGGGATATTGCTGATTTGGATGATGATCATGGCAATATTGATGTTGAACTATTTTTAGATATTGTTAGAACTGCTCAAAAATACGAATCCACCCAAGAATGTTTCGATATTAATAACTATCCAGATATGAGCGCAGCTTCCAAACCAAGACCACTAGATACTGCCGCCAACATGAAGCATATGTTGGATTATTATAAAATAAAATATCGTTGGAATATGATGGCGAGAATTAGAGAAATAGAAGTCCCTGATGTCGCATTCTATAATGAAGAACGTGATAATGCCGCATTAAACTATATTACTGATATGGCCATTAAAAATGGTCTTTCATCTCGACGAGTAGATAAACATTTAGATGCATTAAGCTGGGACAATATCTATCATCCAGTAAGAGAATGGATATTAAGTTCTCCTCTAAAAGAAAATGATATTTTCAATAAATTTTTATCTACTATCAAAACTACAAATGATAAATTATCACAGACTTTATTAATGAGATGGATGCTGTCTGCGATATATTCCGTGTTCACCGATACAAGTTTTTGTGCTCAAGGCGTACTTGTAATCCAAGGAGAGCCTAATACGCATAAATCATCTTTTGTAATGTCATTAGCACCCCAAGAATTGCGAGCGATAAAGGGAGGTCTCTCACTCGATCCTTCAAAAAAAGACGATATATTCACATCGGCAGAATACTGGATTGCAGAACTGGGTGAATTAGATGCTACATTCAGAAAAGCTGACATTGCCCGCCTAAAATCTCACATTACAAACGATATTGATGATGTTCGTCGTCCACATGCAATCCGTAATAGTCGAATGATTAGACGTACAGTCTATGCAGCTACTGTGAACGAAGCTAAATTTCTTGTTGATACCACAGGAAATCGACGTTGGTGGACAATTAGTGTTACCGAACCAATTGATACACTTCATGGGCTCAATATGCAGCAGGTTTGGCGTTATGTGTATGAACTTTACATCAAAGGTGACTCGCCGTTTCTGACCAAAGAAGAAATGGATCAGCTTAATGAAACCAATAAAGAATATGAATTCATCGACCCCTTTGAAGAAAAACTCGAGACTCATTTCAATTGGGAGTGGACAGATCGTACTTGGATGAATTCTACTGAAGTTCTTCAACGCATAGGATATGACAAACCATCAAAGAATGATGCAACTCGCATGGGAACTATACTTACTAAACGTGGAGTTACTAAAGGCATAGGAAAACTACGTCGCTCTTATTGGATGCCTATTTTTAAAATGGTGACACCTTAATGTGACACCTATGACACCTATATAAAATAGGTGTCATGCTTAAAGACCATATAAACACTGATATGATGACACATGTGACACCTATGACACCTATTTTATATATATATATATTTAATAATAATACTATATGGGAATAGCGCACGTAGAAATTGCAGTCTATAGCAAAGTGGGTGTCAAGGTGTCATGGTGTCACCAAAAATCCTATAACCCAATCCTGTATTGAGTTATAGCGCGTGACACCTATTTTGTGTAGGTGTCACAATTTTAGAATTATTTAATAAAATGGAGAAAAGTAACGATGAAATTTGAAAATTGGTTAATAAAGCAACAAGATCGGGACGATCCAATTGGTGATTTAGCTAAAGATTTTATTCTTGCGCAAAAAATAAATCCCTTTAAAACCCTTAAAGAGTCTATGGGGATATTTTCTCCATGCCATGAAGCCTATGAAGCATTAAAAGACGCGCGTAAAGAATTTAGGGAAATAAAATGTACTTCAAACACCAATGCCAAAAACTAGGCATCCAACTACTAAAAGGCGACGTAGACCACATGCAGGAATGCCTAAAAAACATTCCTTACGACCTACGTAAAAGCGTTTTAAAACGCTATACTGAAATCTGGCACCAAACCATGGCTGAATGCGAATCAGAGATTCTAGGCATGAATTTGGGGCGCAGAAGCGCTAATATGTACTTACTGGAACAAACAAATGGCTTTACAGAACTTAAATGAGAAACTTGCCCAGGAATGGGGCGTATACTTAGGGGTTGATTTGACGGCTACGCAGGTTGAACGGATGTTGGCTTTGCAACAGTCATTGGTGGATGTGGAAGAGAGTCCTTGTTTTGCTTATTGTCAGGAATATTTCTAGGCATCGGCCTGCGGCCTCCGCAAACCCTGGTTAACTGGAGACGAGCTTTGCTCTGTCTCCGTGCTATTCGATGACCTTTAGTTTTTCGGATTGTTGATTAACAATTTCTTTTATAAAATAATATGCTTCTAGTCTTCCCTCATGGGTCAAATCATCATCTAAGGAATCTCGTAAAGCTTCCATCAACTGCATTATTTGTTTTTCTGAAATCAACATTATTTAAAAAACCCCATAATTTTATAAGTAATCTTCTCAACAAAAGACAAAGGAGGATGTTCAATATTAGGAAGAAAAGCCAATTGTCTCCCGCAGTTTGGGCATATATAAATATCCCATCTTGGCAGAATTAACAAATGGCATTCACATGACTCTTCTTTCGTAAAGTCATTCATCTTCTCTAATCCATAATATAATTTCTTGAACTATATGTGCCGCCTGATGGAACGTGGCGCTTGAGTTATCGTGATCACATACTGAGTGAGCGCCGCTTAGGTATTGGTGCAGCTTTTCTAGTTTATGTACAAGTTCATCTTTTTTCGTAAAGTCATTCATCTTCAATCTCTTGAGCTGTTGTTATATTCATAAACCCCATCTTTTTTACCTTGCAAATAAAAGTGTCTTAAATAAGCAGATATATTTAAACTTGAACAAATCTCATCGCCATCATCCATCTGACTAAGAATTTCTTTTGCTTCACCAACCCAATATTCAATCGTATTTTTCATTTCTATAATTTCAGCATTCACGTATACAACTCCCCACACTTAATACACTTCATAGTTATCACGCCATGTCTCTCATCATCTACTGGGTCTGCAATTGCGTGTACTTTACCGTCGGATTCGTGTTTGCATTCGTCGTGCACTCTCGCCAAAAACAACTGCCCAGCATTATACTTAAGCGTTTCCACGTCATTTTCAGTCAATGTCATCATGCCCTCATGACTCATGTCATCGCTAATATAATGCAAAGTGTTATCTTCATAAGTTATTGTATACTTAACCTCCATGAGGTCCCAAAGCGTCATTTATTATGTCCTGGCTTAATTTCAGTCTCGCCATTTTCTTCCATTTTTTTAAATAATTCGGTTCTGAATACTCGTGTTGACAGTGGCGCATCAATACCGAGCCTTACTTGCTCGCCTTTGAACCCCAGTACCCTAACTTTTGCATCTCCGATCATAATCTCTTCACCTAGTCTTCTTGACAGCACTAACATTCCTATTCCTCCGCGTCTGCTTCGTATAATGCTTCTTGTTGGTCGCGATATTCTGCGGCCAATATGTCTTCATCGCCATGCAATTCCATTATCTGATATCCTCATTTTCTTTTCTAAACATTGCCATTTTATGTAATAATGCAGTTAATCCATCTTCTAGCGCTAGATACTCATTTTGGGTTAAGAAGTGCGTTTCTTGTAGTCTAGTAGGAATGCCCGCATGATACTCTGGCATGTATTCGAGGATCACAGCATAGGATTCCTCGCCGAATTCTTTATCACCGACGGTTACATCGCATTTAAAGTCGTATTGCAAGTCTAATATATTCATTTGTTCATCTCTCTGGAAATTTCTTTTACATTTATCGTGGCCATTTCAATATCCTCTTAACTTCCGCCTATCATCATGCGCTCTTTGATACATTTCTGAGGCTGATGGCGCGTCGTAATCGGGTTCTTCTGGGCCGTCTTCAAGGCAATCAATGTGGTGTTTAGCGGCCTCAATCGCGTCTTCTTCTGTGTTGTACCATTCGTCAGATTCTATTGTGTCTTCTCCGGCCCAAAATTTACGCTCAGGGTCATTTAATAGAATGGTGTACACCCACTTTGTGCAACTTACCTGTGGGTCACGATCAGCCAAGTTGTAACTTGCCTGATAATCCGGCATTACTTCGTATTCGTAACAGCTATGTTTCATTTTTATTTCCTCCATTAAGCAATTGTTAAATTAAGCCGCTAAATATTCTTCAACACCCTCTATCGTGGCTTCAATCCATTCATCTTGACCATGTCTATTCCACACTTGTAATGAATTTAACGCAGGTTTATAACCCCCGGTGCTACATCCATTCTCTATCAATCTATGTTCCATAATTTCAAAGTTCTTAATCATTCTTGCTATTGCCATTTTATTCTCCACCGTTATTCAATGAAACAATTATAGGTAATTAATTACCGGAAGTCAACACCCTCAATGTATTATTTTTAATACACACAATATTTGCACTCTAGGCATGGGTTATAGTATGCTATCCACATAGTTATCCACGGATTTTGTGAATTGTTTGAGTTTCATCCTTATACTGGCAGCTTAGAAGATGTCCAGGCTATCAATTTGTATTTGGCTGAAGTGCTTGAGCGAATCATACGGGTGCGTGAATTATGTTAATACCATGTCCTGCTTGTAATAGCCGACGATATATCTTGGGCTTGGGTGGAATGAGGCAGGATTGTGGTAAATGTGGGGGTCGTGGGTTTGTTGAACCTGAGGCTCAAGTTGAAGTTAAGGTTCGTAAAAAACCTGGTAGAAAACCTAAGAGTAAAGTATGCCTGCCGGAAGACCTACAATCTATACAGATGAGTTAGCTGATAAAATCTGCGGAGTGGTAGCTACAAATCCTTTGGGTTTACCTAGATTATGTAAAATGTTTGATTTCATGCCTGACCCAGATACCATAAGGGTTTGGAGATGGGAAAAGCCAATATTTTCCGCGAAATACACACAAGCCAAGCAATTTCAAGCAGAATTAATGGCCGAATCGTCCGAAGATGTAATCGAAGAATTAACTCAGTACGAATTCAATGACAAAGATGGAGCTACTCGTATAGATGCTGGCATTATAGCTCGAGCAAGACTTCTAATTGATACCCGTAAATGGCATGCTTCTAAACTTGCTCCTAAGATTTATGGTGATAAAATTCAAACAGAAACAATCAACGAATCTAACAACATCGACGTAGCCGAAAAAGTAGCAAAAATAATCAAAGAATCTGAAAAGGATTACTAATGGGGTGGACAGAAGCAATTAAAATCCTTTTCGGAAAATCATTTAAATGTGAATATAATTCTCTTCAAAAAGAAATTAAAACTGCAGAAACCGCCCTTGCGAAATTAGAAGTAAATTCTCCTGAATTTTGGAGCCATATAAATTCACGAGAAATCGGCAGTTATGCATGGAAAATCACGCGACAATATCGCATCCACCAAGCGACGCAAGAAGAGTATTGCAGACGCGACAATATGCTTAAGAAGTATGTTGAAATGCATACAGCGAAGATTGCTAATCAGGATTGCTAAATGGCGATTGATTTAGACGAATTAAGAGCTCAATTATGGGGCTTTTCTAAATTTGTAAGGATTCACAATCCTTGCTTCTTTTGTAATTGATTCCCAAGTTTCACCTATTTTAACTTGTCTAATACATCCAACACCAACATTATATCTTTTGGCTAAGATTTGTATTGAATCTTTACTTAATACAATTTCAACTGCTTTTTGCTTATTTAATTTCGCTCCTGGCCGCTTTTCATGAATTGGGAGTGTTCCATGTCTGAGTGCGTCCTGCATATTTTCTGTCTTAGTTCCATAAGTTAAATTTTCTAATCTATTGTCTCTACAGTTTCCATTTAGATGCCTAACTTCAATATCTTTTTTTTGGAAACCTATAAAAGCAGAGCAAACCAATTGATGTACTTGTTTGTAAGTGACTTTAGAGTTTTTGCTTAGTGATACGCGCCAATATTGCTGTCCTACATTATTTAATGTTTGTTTTAGTATTCGCTCAGGAATTCGAAGTGTTTTGTGAAAAGAGGTGTTTTCTACGATTATTCTATTTTCGCTTTTTACTCGACCCAAGTTTGATACGCTGTAATAACCTTCCCATCCAGGAATTTGTTTCCATATCTCTTGCATGACAAATTTTAATTATGGGTTATAATCATTTAATTATACATTATTACCATAAGGTTGTATTGGTGGATCCAAATGAATTAAGGGCTAATCTTTGGGGGTCTTTTCTACTCTTTACGCGAACATTTTATCCATTATTGTCTGGAAGAGATTTTATTATTCCAAATCCTCCTGGAAGAGAATCCCATGTTATTACAATCGCTCGCGCCTTAACAAAATGTGCTCGTCTTCAAATCCCAGAACAAAGATTGATTATTGCGGTCCCTCCGGGGCATGGTAAATCGACTTTATTAAGCATGTGGATTGCTTGGACGATGTCCAAATATCCTGATTCAAAATATTTATATATTTCTTATTCTCATACATTAGCTGCAACGCATACTGATGTTATTAGAAGGATAATGATGCTAAAGGAATATCATCAGATATTCGGTGTGCAATTGCGTGCAGACAGTAAAGCAAAAGATTTTTTTCAGACAACTGCAGGAGGGGCTGTTGGAGCATTTGGATCATCAGGTGCTATTACAGGTCGGGATGCTGGGTTGCCAGGATTAGATCGTTTTAGCGGTGCGCTGATTTTAGATGATCCACATAAGCCTGACGAAGTATTTTCGGACACTATGCGCGAAAAAGTTATAAATAATTACAAAGATACTATTCAGCAACGAGCTCGCGGGATAAATGTTCCATTTATTTTGATTGGACAAAGATTACATGAAGCCGATTTAGGTTCATATTTATTGAACGGAGAGGATGGTCACGAGTGGGAGAGAGTCATTTTAAAAAGTATAGATGATGCTGGAAATCCACTTTATCCTGAAGCTTTTCCGCTTCACATGTTAAGAATTAGGCAGGAAAGAGATATTTATGTTTTTAGTGCCCAGCATCAACAAGACCCTCAACCAGCAGGAGGAGCAATATTTAAAAAAGATTGGTTTATTATTATGGATTATGAGCCAGAGATATTGATGACATTTATTACAGCCGATACTGCTGAAACTGATAAAGATTATAATGACGCAACTGCATTTTGTTTCTGGGGTGTTTACGAAATAGAAACCATGGGCAGAAAAACAGGAGAATATGGATTGCATTGGATAGATGCGGTTGAAATTCATATTGAACCAAAAGATTTGAAGGACAGTTTTTTAGATTTTTGGCAAGATTCTATGAGACATTCTGTCAGGCCTCTGTTAGCAGTTATAGAAAAGAAAAGTACCGGCACAACTTTGATTTCTGTTTTACAAGAATTAAGATCTATACAAATTAGATCGCTTGAACGAACAAGAATAAGTGGGAGCAAAACAAAAAGATTTCTTGAATGTCAACCACATATTGCTGCTAAGAAAATATCTTTTACAAAGGATTCTAGACATATTGATATGTGTATTAATCATATGACGAAAATAACAGCTAATGATTCACATCGCAGAGATGATTTATGTGATTGTGCGATTGATGCAATAAAAATAGCGCTTATCGACAAAACTTTAGTCTATGATACTAAACAACAGACGGTGAAAGCTGCTACTATACTCCAAAAGCAAAAGTCAACACTTAAAGCTAGGAGCAATTTGTATGGCGGTCATTAATAAGGTCGCATCAGACCAGCTCGAACGAATCAAGAAGAACGTTCGCACATCCCACCTATATTTTAAAGACAATGCGACTCGTTATCGTGAGTTTAGAAAGTACGTTTTTAAAGAGTCCGTTAATGAGCAGCAAAAGGCTGTACTCCAGCAACTCAATCGTCCTGTCATCGAATTTAATATTCTTGAGGCATACATCAGTCGCCTGCTTGGTGAGTTTTCAAAACATGAGCCAAGCATCGAAGTATCTCCTGCAGAAGGCGTTCCCGTAAATCAAGAAGTTCTTGACGTTGTTGAAGGACACATTCGCCATATCTTTCATGACTCGAATAAGAATTCTTTTAGCTACGAGATTTACAAAGACTTGTTGTCTGGCGGTTATTCGGTTGCTAAGGTTTGGACTGATTACGCTTCACCCATGAGCTTTAATCAGCAGATTTATTTGACTCGAGTGTTTGATCCCACACTCTGCGGCTTTGATCCAATGGCCCGAAGCAGCCATAAAGGTGACGGTCAATATAGTTTCGAAATCTATCCCATGCTTGAAGAAGACTTTAAACGTGAATTTCCAAATGCTGAGGTTAGCAACATTGGTTATGTTCGCGATATCGAAGGCTTTAACTGGTCTTACAAGGACATCCAAGAACAAAAGATTATATTGGTTGCCGACTATTATGAAAAGAAAAAGAAGCGCGTCAAGATAGTTAAACTTGCCAATGGGCGCGTCATGCGTATGAAGGATTATGAGAAACTTGAGAAGTATTGGGTCGAGCAGCAATTTATTGAGCAGATTCCGGCGATTGTAGGTGAGCCTCGTA
>Ga0302280_1002444_pt1 | contig 14234 bp, 12 predicted proteins | sample III_Fen_E1_1_FD_198771 | JGI IMG/M metagenome (GOLD analysis project Ga0302280, IMG submission 198771) | Peat permafrost microbial communities from Stordalen Mire near Abisko, Sweden - III_Fen_E1_1 | ecosystem: Environmental > Terrestrial > Soil > Wetlands > Permafrost | place: Sweden: Abisko...
TCAACTCACAAGTAGAAGATGTCTTAATGGTATGCAACATATAATCGGCAAAGCCCTCGGGTTGCAAATGGTGGTCGATAATACATTTCTTAGCTTTTGATTTACTAACTTCTTCTCCTAAAGCATCTATACGACTCAAAGAATTAAAGTCCAAACAAAAAATCAATTCTGCTTTTGAAACTGCTTCTTTTGCCGAATCCGGACTAGCAGAAAAATCAATTACTTTATCATTTCCTTGCATCCAAAATAAAAACGATGGATAATCATTTGGAGTAATAACAGTTACATTATGTTGCTTTTGAATGAGGTAATTGTATAGCCCCAAAGAAGATCCTATGGCGTCACCATCAGGCGACCAATGGGTTACTATTACTATTTTTTTTGACTCATTTAATAAATCAATCAGTTCGTTTACGTGATTCGGTTTCAAATTTATTGGATTGGTTGAAACGCAAATTTACAATAATTTCAGTTTTTTACTCTATGTTTCTAATGAATATCAAAACACGTATATTTGACATCACAAACCGATGTATGAAAAATCCGCACATTCTTTTAGTTGAAGATGAAGAACATTTATTAAATGCTATTCAATTAAACCTTGAATTGGAAAATTATACCGTAAATACTGCCATTACAGGGATTGAGGCTCTTAAAGAATTCAGAAAAGAAACTTTTGATTTGATTATTCTTGATGTTATGCTTCCGGAAATGAGTGGTTTTGATGTATGCGAAGAAATCAGAAAAGAAAACACTTCTGTTCCCATTTTGTTTTTAACTGCTAAAGGTTCAGGCAGCGACCGTATTCAAGGGCTTAAACTGGGTGCTGACGATTATTTAACCAAACCTTTCAACTTAGAAGAATTATTACTTAGAATTCAAATTTTATTAAAACGAAGGATTCCTGCTACTGAAAAAAAATTAGAAATTTATAAATTCGGAGATAATGAATTAGATTTTATAAAGTTTGAAATTAAAGGTGTTTCGAAACAAAAAACAGAAATTACAAAACGTGAAATTGCTTTATTAAAGCTACTTATCAGCCGGAAAAATGAAGTTGTATCACGAGAAGAGATTTTGGATGCTGTTTGGGGAAAAGATGCATTTCCTTCATCGCGCACTATTGATAACTATATTGTTTCTTTCAGAAAATATTTTGAAATAAATCAGCGCGAACCCAAGCACTTTCATTCGATAAGAGGTGTTGGATATAAGTTTACAGAATAATTTTATATTTATGTTATCGTTTTAGTTCCTTAAGATAATTTATATCAACCGGATACCCTAAACTTTGCGCCTTTAATGCATCATTCAGAGCTTCTTGAAATCTTCCCATTATCTTAAAAGTGGCAGATCTGTTATAATAGGCTCTGCTCAAATTAGGCTCTAATTTAATTGCAGCATTATTATCTGCAAGTGCAGCAGTATAATTTTTTAAATTATAATACGCAACGCCTCTGTACATATATAAATCTGTGCTGTTGGGATTTTCAGCTATCAACTCATTCAGTTCTTTTATTCCTTTTTCGTATTGACCAATACTTACGTATGCATATGCCCTGTTTTGCTTTGCTGTAGTAAAGTTAGCACGCATGCTCATGGCTTTGTTATAATCTACAAGTGCTTTGTCAAATTGCCCCATTATACTATATGTAACGCCTCTGTTGGCATAAACCTCGGCATCCGTGCTATCAAGCTGTATTGCTTTAGTATAATCCTGTAACGATAAATCAAATTGCTTTTTCAATCCATAAATATTTGCTCTGTTTGTAAATACTTTAGCATTGCGAGGACTCATACCAATTGAAATATTAAAATCGGCAAGAGCCTTTTCATACTCAGGTTCACCTGCCTTTTTTTTATCCACATCAAAACTTGTTTTATTAATCAAATAACTTCCTCTGTTAGTATATGCTGTTTCATTTTGAGGATCTTTTGTGATGGCATCAGTCCATAATATTTCGCTATCTTTCCAAACCTTAGTACGCTGAAAGGTTTGGTAAGCAATAAACATCAAAAATCCACCAAGTAAAAAAGGTGCTGTTTTTTTATAAATGTTAAATTTTTCATCATTAGTATTTTGAAGCCAATCATAACTCATCGCTATAATAAAAAAAATACCAATGTATGAAAGATAAGTATATCTGTCGGCCACAATAGCTTTACCCACAGATATAAACTGTAATACCATTGCAACTGTTGTCACAAAAAAGAAAACACCAAAAAATATTACCTTATTTTTTTTAGCCATATAAATAGTAGCGCACAATAGCGCAATGACTATTACAGGAGCTAAATAATATATATAAGGCATGTGATTATCAACAAGTGTTGGATACCTATAAAAACAAGAAAGATTAATAGGTATAAACACACTATATATATAATTAACAATACCGTATGAAGCAAAGCAAATACGCTGAGGAATAGTAAATACCGCAAAATTGGCAATAGCACCATTCGACTGTATTTTAACGGCTAACAAACCAAAAATCAAGGACAATGCAAAAAAAGGGAGTTTTTCAAGAACTACATTTTTATCAAATTTTCTGTCCATATAAAAATCAATTAACAACAGTACCAAAGGCAAAACTATAGCCATTGCTTTTGAAAGTATTGATAACAGGAACAAAAAAAACACTAACACATATAAAATTATTTTTTTTTTACCACTTTCCTGAATGTATTTTAAATACACAATAAGTGAAAGCATAAAAAAGAACACGTACAATACATCTTTACGTTCAGCTATCCAGCTAACTGATTCAACATGCATAGGGTGAATACCAAACAAAATGGAGGTAATTACTGCAACCATTAATTTTTTATCGCTGAGCAAAAAAATAAACGAAAACACCAATGCGGTGTTAAACAAATGAAAAAGGATATTTGTAAGATGAAAGGTTTTGGCGTTGTATTGTGAAATTTTATAATCAATAGCCAATGAAAGAATGGTGATTGGATGATAATTGAGCGACACATGATTTTGAGTGTCAAACATTTTTTTTATGTTTTCGGAAGAAATGCTCTTTATAAGATTATTTTCGGGTACATACACATTGTCGTCCCAATTAGTAAAACCATTTTTTAATGAAGGAGAAAATACTATAAACGTAATTATTAAAATTCCTGTAAGCCAAATAATGGGATTAGAATTATTTATAGATTTACCCGATGCAACACCCTTTTGAGATTTGCCCTTAGAGATTTTTGATTTTTCTTGTTTTTTACTACTCATAAATATAAGCAAAGAAAAGCATTAATGCTGAGACAGGGAATACAATGAGAAATATTTTCATGTTCTTAATGCCAAAGTGGTTTATAGTTTATGAATTTGTAAACTTCAAAGCCCACCAGATAAATAATAATTGAAATGGCAATCTCACAATGGTAAGCCAGAAATATCTATTTTTTTTTTTATAAAAGTTAACCGACATTTGAATATTTGCAGGAAATACCCCGATTAATAAAGCAATAATAAGCCATGCTCCAATTGACCGGGTACTTTCAGGAACAAGCATTAACCCGAAAAGAATTTCCATAACACCACTAACGGCAACCAATTGAAAATGGTAAGGGATATACGTTGGCATCATCTTTATATAAAAGCGTGGATTTACAAAGTGGTAAATTCCGGCAGCTATATATACTATTGCCATTGAGTAAAGGGATATGTTCATCTGCTTTTAAAATTAGTTTAAATTAAAATGTTCTGTAGCCATTTTTTCAATGGCAGTACCTATTGCTAATGATGACGTTGCAGCTGGAGATGGGGCATTTAATACATGTATAGCATTGCCGTTTACCTTAATATCAAAATCGTCAATCATCTCTCCTTCTGGAGCTAAAGCCATTGCTCTAACGCCCGCTCTACCTGGTTTTAAATCGTCCATCTCCAATGTGGGAATCAATTTTCTCAAACGCTTTAAGAAATATGTTTTTGAAAAAGCACCACGATATTCATCCAAACCGAATTTCATATTTTTTGCAAAAAACTTCCAAGTACCGGAAAAGCCTAACGCTTCAATTGTGTCTTTTGCAGAGAAATCGGTTTTGCCATATCCTTCGCGTTTGAACACAAACACAGCATTGGGTCCACATTCCGTACCGCCATGTATCATGCGGGTAAAGTGTACTCCCAAAAACGGATATTTAGGATTAGGTACAGGATAAATTAAGTTGCGCACTTTGTTCAATCCTTTATCTGATAAATCATAATAGTCTCCTCTAAAGCCAACTATGGCAGTATTGATGTTCGCCCCTTCTTTTTTTGCAACCCGGTCGCTTTGTAAACCTGCACAGGTAATTATATATGTGCCTTTGAATGTTTCTTTTGGAGTAATCACATTCGTGTAATCTTGATACTTTTCAAATGTTGTAACCTCATATCCGGTAAGTACCTTGCTATCTTTAAATTTTGAACGAATCAACTCCACATATTTTCTAGAAACATCGGCATAATCAATAATACCGGTACAAGGTACCCACAGTCCTTCAATACCTATACAATATGGTTCTATTTCTTTAATTCGTTTGGCATCAATTTTCTCAACTCCTTCCACCCCATTGGCAATACCATTATTATATACCTTGTTCATGTGTGCAAGCTCCGAATGTTCAGTAGCTACTACTATTTTACCACAAATATCGTGTTGGATTTTATGCTCTTTTGCAAAAGCAACAAGTTCACGTCTTCCATCCACACAATTTTTTGCTTTATAGCTTCCGGGCTTATAATACAAACCTGAATGTATTACGCCCGAATTGTGTCCGGTTTGGTGCGCTGCTACTTCTTTCTCTTTTTCAAGAACTAGAATTTTTTTGTGCGGATATTTTAAATTTATTTTATACGCCGAAGCCAAGCCTACTATGCCACCTCCAACAATAATGATGTCATACTGATTATTTTCCATGTTCAATTTTCCCCAAAAATACTTTTTTAAAACTACTATTCAAAAAAACAAATACACATCAATTATTGAGGAAATTTAAAAATCCAGCAATAATAACGAGCAATAACATGTTCGTCTAATATTGAAAATTATTCGCCATAAAACAAAAAAAATGTACTTTTGCGCTAGAAACATCAAATAAAACTAAAACAGAATCAAATGAAAAATAATTTATTTTTATTACTTACATTAATATTGGAGTTCCTAGTAGAGTTAAGTAAACTTGGTTTTACAGTACGATTAACACCGGTAAATTAATAGAAATTTAAAAACAAAAGCTCGACTTTTTTCTGGGACATTTAACAGCCTGTATATGAAATTGAGCTCACAACAGGTCTTATCGAAGACGATTTAAAAAACACTCGTTTAGTGTCAGGGCTTCAAAAATTGGGATTATATTCATGTAATTACTGTTTAAATTTAAGCCAAACGATTTTAAACTTATCGGTTTCAAAGATAATGCAGAGGAAAATGAAGTATTGGAACAATATATTAAGTTATCAGAAGAAGAAGTCCAAAGCATTGATATAAAAGAACACCCGGAACAATTAGCTGATTTAGCTAATAAAATATTTGAAAGTCTGATAGAAGTAAAGCAATTTAAAAAACAGATACACATTACAAAAAGCTGATTGCGAATTTATTTGCTTTTTAGGTTTGGCTAATTCCATTTATTCTCGCTTGTAATTCCCTAATTCTTTTTATCAGTTGGTCAAATTTTAACGACTCACCATACTTTGTCTGAATCTATTATAGGTTTAGCAATTAGGTTACATTCACTTGATGCAGAATACATATAAGACGAGAATAGCGAATTAATTTTTTTTTGATAATTTGAAAACAGAACAATTATGCCTAATCTTTTATATTTCCGAAAGCTTTGTTATTATTGAAAAAAACGGTCAAATAGAATACCAATTTTATATAGGGTAAATACCCTATATTGTTTTTTTAATAGGGTTTTTACCCTATTGATAAACGGAAATATTTAAAATATATTTTCACAAAATAATATAAATATTAACTTTAAATTCCAAAAATTATGAAACAACACATTCACCAGCGAAAAAAGCTCTTTGGACTAATGACTGCTATAATAGCAACAATAGTCATAACTATTTATTCATGCAAAAAAGAAGGTATTACACAACCGGAAAGTGGAAATGAATTCAATGTTTCGGTTGTAGATACCAAAGGTTTGATTAGTTCAAGATCAACAACTGCTACTTCTACCGGTAACCCACTTCTGAAATTTGCAACAATTGCCGATTACGAAAATATGGTAAATAATCCTAATGAACAAGTTCACCAAAATTTTGAAAAAACTGTTCTTTCGCTTAAAAATTTTAAATCATACAGTCAAGTATATCCTAACGATACAAGTTTTAGAGATCAGGAACTTACTAATATGCTCAACCCTGATGAGATTATTCAAATTGGTAATTACTATATTAAAGTGGTTCCGTGGATGGAAACAGTATTTGTATTGCCTATAACTGATTCTGCGTATTATTATGATTTACTTACTGACTATCCGCAAACAGGTTTGGTGACGATGTTTAGCACCAGTGACGATGTATTAGAATTAATAAAAGCAGGTATGATAGAGGATACTACAAGCACAGTATTAGTGGAGCTTGAAGTACAAGAGCCTTCAAATCCAGCATTAAGAGGTTTCAGTTTCAAGCACTTTTTTGCAAGAGTAGCAAAAGACGTTGCAATTGTTGGACATGCTATTGGACATGCAACAGTTGTTACAATTCACGCGTTGGGAATAGCAGCTAAAGTTACGGGACATGCGCTTGTAAATGCATTCCATGCTACTGTTAACTTTTTAGGATTATGTGGGGCTCCTCGTGCACCTGCTGGGCAAACTATTACTGATACAATTTATGGTTATACTCCTTCTGCTCCGGGTACAAATTTTACTGTAAACCTTTCATTTTCAAGAAGTGGTATTCATTATAATTTGGTTGCTGTAATGAATGATGTACCCAATATTGCCAATGCCACTTTTAGTTTTTATTTCGAAAAAAGTATTGATAATATCGATCACCAACAAAATGGCTACATATATTATGAGCCACGTTGTCAAAGTGCTACAAGCAATCCAAGCATACAAGCAGGAAACTTTAGTGTTGATGCTAATGGTGGCAGTACGCAGACTTACACAGCGTATCGTGGGACGAGAAATTTGGCTAAATACTATTTTTTCTGTAATGTAGTTATAAATTACAAGGCAAGTGGAAATGTTAATACACCTGTGATGCCAGAGGATATTGGAATAAGATATAATATGTAAGAATTGATAAGAATACTCTTTATTTATTTTATGACCCTTTTTGTGCAAGCTATTGCACAAAAAGGGTTTTATTTACGCCCTGCAATTGAGTGTGATTGGAATAGCAATCGTAATCAATCCTATATTGTTCCGTCGCCTCAAGGAGGTATTCCAATAAAATCCGCTCAATTATTTACGATGAGTGGTTTTGATAACATAAGATTTTATTTAGGCTATCGTATAAACAATTATTTTTTTGAAACAGGTTATTTAGAAAACGACATTGGATTTAGTATTAAAGAATATGGTAGCTACCTTTACTGGGGCAATATAAATGCAAATCGAAACCATGAAGATCCAAGCAGCATAACCGCAGCTGGTTCATTTTATAGAATCCCTGTCAGAATGGGAAAAAAATTGTGGGGCAAGGATTTTATACAAACAAGCAGAAAGTGGTATTGGCAAGGTTTTGTTTTTGGAGGTATTGATTATTTATATGACCGAAATTATAAACAAGAACTTGCAGAAATGCAACATCCTGCACCATTTGCCACTGCACCGATTATTGACAGTGTAACTTTTCCCCATACTTTTTTAGGCTCCTTAGGTTTTATGCTAAAGACTTATAATAAAAAAGGACATAATATGCTTACTATTTCTATTGATTTTAGTCAAACACTAACAAACTATCAACTTGAAACACACATTGAAACAATTGCTGTTAATGGACAAACTAACACCCACTTTATAACAAATAGAGGATCGGGGTTGCATATATGTATTGGTTGGGATTTATTTCCTAAAAACTGGAAACGAAAAAAAGTAATTTCTAATCCCACACCAAAGACTATAAACCCTAACTGGTAGAATCATCATTATTGACAAAATGTATGAAAAAATATAAGCTACTAATTGCGTTACTGTTTTTTACTCCTTTTGTCTTTTCACAAACAGGATTTTATATAAGCCCAACTTTAGAATATAAATTTGATACGAACAAAAATACATCTTATAGTTTAACAACTACTCAGGGTTCAAACATTGATGTAAAAGCACTTAATTTTACTCCAGAGCATGTGGTTTTTTTAGGATTAAGAATTGGTTGGCAATGGCGGAACAATTTTTTAGAAATAGGCTATGGACAAGATAGGAGTTCTTTGGGAATAAAAATATCAGCTAATTGTTATGACACCGAAAAGCAAAATTACTACACTAAATTTATCACAGGTTATCAGAGTCTTCATTACAACAAGATACCTATACGGGCTGGTTACCGTTTGTGGGGAGCAGACACCATAGCAGAGAATAAAAAATTCAGATGGCAAGGCTTTTTATTTGGTGGATTAGATTTATTTATTGCTAACTCCTTATCCCCCACTAATGGAAATACGAATGGCGAATTTGTTACTGACCCACTCGGAGATGCAGTTAAGTATTCCTCTATTATTTATGCGCCTGTATTTTCTATTTATACAGTTAGAAAAACTTTTGGATTTATGTTAAAAATGCACACTAAACATGGACGAGAAATTAATTATTCTATTTATTATACTTTAAATCATATTACCGCACTCGTATCACCATCATCTAATTATTATACACGTTCCGCCTTAACTTTTACCAACTATAATGGCAGTGTTGAGTCTGATTTAATGCAAGCAAATGGCACAGGAGTTTATATAACATTAAGCACCAATTTATATTCTAAAAACTGGAGCAAGAAAAAAGTAAAGAATTTTGTTTTTTAAAAAACGAATCAACGTATTTTAATAATTATTACTTCAATTAAACACTATACATCTTCTATCATTAAATATAATGCAAAATAAATTAGTTTATTTTAATGGGTTAAATGGTGTACGATTTTTAGCTGCTTGTTTTGAAATTTTTTTTCATACTGAGCACATGAAACTCATTTATGGTTTATCAAATTTATATGGTAGCAGAACTATTGCCATTGGTGATTTAGGTGTGAATTTGTTTTTTGTACTGAGCGGTTTCTTAATCACTTATATACTATTAGTTGAACATAAACAAACTGGTTCCATAAATATCAAAAAATTTTATGTACGTAGAACACTGCGTATATGGCCTCTTTATTATTTAATTACTCTATTAAGTTTTTTTATTCTACCCTATTTTTTAAAAACCCCATTTTTTTCTGTTTTTGATAATAATTATAATAACAATTTGCTCATGTATTTATTTTTCATTCCGAACGTAGCAATTACTATCTATCCAGCTGTGCCATTTGCTGCACAGATGTGGGGTGTTGGGCTTGAAGAACAATTTTATTTGCTATGGCCAGTATTGATGCGTGTATTTATCAAAAAAATGTGGCTATTCCTAATATATACAATCGCAGTTATAATTGCTCTCAGGATACTCATTGCGATAATAATAAATTACCATTTTTTTGAAATATCATTTTTAAATTATACCAACTCGTGCGATCCATTTCCTTTTATCTTACGTTTCGACTGTCTTTCAATTGGAGGGATTGGTGGATATATAACATTCTCAAAAAAAGAAAGAATTATGCGTATATTATTTAATAAATATTTTCAAATGGGGACATGGTTAATATTATTGTATAGCATTATAACAGGTATGAAGGATTCCGTTTTTTATCATGATATATACTCTGTCTTGAGCCTTATTATTATTATGAATATTGCCCTGAATACAAAATCTGTTATCAAGTTGGAAAATCGAATTTTAAAATATCTTGGTAAATTATCTTATGGCTTATACACATACCATCCATTATGTATTATAATATCTCTTACCCTTTTAAAGCCGAGCTATTTTATAAATCCATTATTGTTCAACTGTGTTTTATATTTGTCTGTAACATTAATTTCAATAGGATTATCTGCTATCTCGTACCATTTTTTTGAACAACCCTTTTTGAATTTAAAGAAAACATTTTCTATTATTAGTACGGGCGATAATATAAAATAAGATTAATTTGAACTAAAAGTTTATGCACATGTTACACCTGATATAAATGCATGTTAATCATAGCATCCAATTATTAGTTAAAACTCATAGTCAAACCAATGCCAGGAGCGAAATAAGAAAATAAATCTTTTGAATTAGAAACCAAATAAGAACAATTAATACTGGTTAAATTAACATATCCCCCCATTGCGTATTTCTTGCTTTTACCAATTAAAAAATCTTTTCCTGCTTTTATATTCCATGCAAACCCATCGTTTGTTGGAAGGAAGTCATAATTAATATATTTAATAATGAAAAAACGACCTAATCCCGCTTCGATAGAAACAAAAATATTATTAGGCATAAAATATTTCTTGATATATATTCCATTAAAAGTATTGTCAATTGATTGAATATTTTGAAATAAAGTATCGTTAATGGTACGATTTACTTTTAGGTTTTTGTTACTATATTGATTCTCATCGTTATAACTGCAAGTATAGCCGAATGCCCAATTATTAATAGCATAGCCAATACTTATTCCAAAATTGGTGGACGGTACGTTATAAAAAACAACATTGCCTGTTCCGTTTAAATTAGCTTTATTATTACCAACTGTGCTTCCAACAAATATGCTGTATTGAAACCCATTATGAAGTTTTTTATCTTTATTAGTTTTATTTTCCTTATGATTTGAATGTAGCTTTTCAGATGGTGTTTCTTTTTCGGTAGTAGCTTTAATATCATTTTCATGATTTTTTTCCTTACGCTTTGAATGGCTTTTTTCAGACTTTGTTCCTTGTTCCGTTGTAATGCTAATATTATTTCCGGCACCAATAGGTTGATTGTATAGGTGTACTATTTTTTCAACATTCTTAAATTTTATTTCTTCCAATTTCCATTTTTTATATAAAGGCTCAAAATCTGAAATAGCGTTCAGTAAATTAGTTGTTGAATTTACGGATAAAACGGAATCTAAATAATTGTCATCTTGAAATATTAAATTGTTATCATTTTTAAGTATCACATTGTTTTCATTCTCTTTTTTTAAACACATGCAAGGGGTACTTACTCTCTTTGTTCCCCGCCCTCTCCATCTTCCTGAAGATACTGAATAATTAAAACTGTTATTAAATTTCATATCAACATCACAAACACCTTTATATAATGTAATCTTCCCTTGTTCAATTATTTCAACCCATCCTGTAATATTTGTCCCTTTGCTTTTTATATCTGTGGAGTCAGAGTTATCAGCATAATTCATCCACATATAACTTTTATCGGAAAAGCCAAAAAATTGAATAGTGTCATTTTGGGGAGATACATAATAATTTTCGACTTTTAATGTCCCTTTTTTATCCTTCAGTTTTTTACGAAACTTTACTGTTATAACTTCTGAAAAATCTTTGGTCTTAATTTTAATAAAACCATACATTTTTTCATTACTGTTTTTCAAAATAATATATCCTGATTGCCATCCTCTAAATTTTTTGGAGCTTGCTTGTGCGTCATTATCTGTTTGAGAAAAGAGTTGAGTTTTGGAAATAGTTAAAAATAACGCTACGAATATTAAAAGGTTTTTACATTTCATTCGAAACCCTGCCCTGAAACAATTATTATCCATTAATTTCAGCTTTTAAACAGCAAATACACTTGCATTATGGAAGGCTAATTCCATTTATTCTCACTTGTAATTCCCTAATTCTTTTTATCAGTTGGTCAAATTTTAACGGCTCACCATAAATCATAAAACTGGTCATTTCTTCATAATCCCTTTCGTAATTTTTTATTACACTTTTAGGTGGAATAATACTGATTCTACTTGGGATATGGTTAGCATAGTCAAGTCCTCTTAATGGATTAAATTTTTCTCTGTGTGAAACAATATTATTGTATAGTTCTGTATTTTTCAACGCTTCAGTTCCGTGCGTTGTATCCATGAGTTTTTCCAAATCATATAAATGTCTTGAAAGGCGATCAATACGTATCTTTTCGGCATCTTGTGAAAACTCTTCATGTAGCAAAAATACTTTTTCCAAAAATGTTCTTTGTGGAAGCACAATTGGTATTGCAAAAGGAGCTGTTGCAAAACTTTGTCGCGGAAAATTATCACTTAAAATAGAGTTGATTTCTATTACTTCAGTTGGCTCCATTAAGGAACGGGAACTCACCTCTATTAAAACCCTTTGTGGTAAATATTCCGATGTGTCAATTACCGAATTGTAATGAATTTCAATTACCTGTGGGTCTTTGTCCGAATCTGTTATAGGTTGAGCAATTAGGTTACATTCACTCGTTGCACCCCATTCAGTAAATATTTTGGTTAAATCGTTAAGAAAAGTCGTTGATATAAATTCACAAGATTTTTTTCGTAGATTTTTAATTTGAGTTTTGCTAATGTCGCCTTGAAAGCCAAAGAACCCTCTATCAATAGCCAAATCAATATCTTCTGAAAATCGCTCTATCAGATTCCACCCTTTGCTCAATGATGTCCCACCTTTAAAAACTATATGTTTACTATATGGCAAAGAAAATGAAGCATTCAATGCTAATGTTACCCACCAATCTTTTTCGATTGCTACTGCCGGCAAACCTGTTAATGACGTTGCCTGATTAAGTATTTCAATTCTTCTTTCCTTTGGTAGCGTGAGCCAATTGGTGTTCATTTGATTGTTTGTATTAATATTTTGTTTATCCAAGCCGGTGCAAGTTTGGCATCATTTATTATATTTTCTCTTTTTTCTTTTTTGAGAAGTTTTTGAATTTCTAATATTGTTTCATCGTCAACTTTATTCTGCCCGATAGTTTTGAATGCCTGAATTACCAAACTGCTTATTTCGCCCAGTGTCAATAGATTTTTGGGGCTCGTGTTTTTAAAAGTGATTGTTCGTTTGCCGACTTTAATGCTTCTTGTTGCGCCATCTGTCAGGTAAACCACTTTCATCGGAACTTGAGTCGATAAGCCCAATTTATTTAATGCCTGAACGCCGGTAGGAACAATTCTTGCTTTATCTCGTCTTGCAATAGCTTTAGCTATGTCTTCGGTTGATGGAAACAATACTCCCAGTTCTTTATCTATTTTGGGATATAGGTAAATACCATGAGCTAATCGTACAAGTATTCCCTTTTCTTTCAATCGAAGCAGAGCTTTCTTTACGCTTTCAATATTGCCATAATCCGCAAAATCATTCACAAAAAGAATACTTCCTTTTGGATATGATTTCAGCACTTCGGTGATCCTATTTTCTACTATTGGTCTTTCCATTACGACTTATTTCGTCCCAAATTTAGTGAATATTTGGGACGAAGTAATAAAAATTTAATCCTCATGTAGAAATATTGATTACTCAATTAATTTGAATTCCGAAATTTTTTTCCTGTCTAAAAAGCCAAGTGCCTTTAGTTCCTCTTCGGTAAGTTTTTTATACTCTTCTGCTTTTTTTTGGTCTGTACTTGACATGTTTGGTCTCCATATATTGTATAATCCTTTGCCAGTGTAAAAAACAACTTCATCTCCTTCAATCCTAATCCACCCCACATTCATTCGGTCTCCATTACTTAAAACTGCAACCTTTGCTTGTCCGGGTATAATTTGTTTTTTTATTGGAGCGCCTCTATACTCTCGTTTTAGTAGAGTCTGATTAACAAGAAACTGTAATGCAGCTTTAAATAAACTCAAATTGCCAATTTGAGTTAGTTTTATTTTAAATGAATTTATACCTGAAGAAATATCAACGATAAATGGTTCAGGTTGCTTTGTTGCAAGGGTAAAAAAAGTAACTTTGAGCTTAGTTCCCAAAATTTCCACATTAATCGCTCTGTATTCGTAAGCGATTTCAGGAGCTATGAAATACAAAGTGATTTCTTTTAAATTATTATCACTGCTTAACTCTGTTACAAAACTGGTAAAAAACTCTTTCTTGTTTTGGCAAGATTGCTCGCCAAAACTTCTAAGAAGCTGTCTAAAAACGAGTAATTAAAAATGTTATGTGCAAAAAAAAATAAAAGAGTCCATCGCCCCAAGCTGAAAATGTTGTACTAATTGTGAATAACGACAA
>Ga0302280_1002449_pt1 | contig 14227 bp, 19 predicted proteins | sample III_Fen_E1_1_FD_198771 | JGI IMG/M metagenome (GOLD analysis project Ga0302280, IMG submission 198771) | Peat permafrost microbial communities from Stordalen Mire near Abisko, Sweden - III_Fen_E1_1 | ecosystem: Environmental > Terrestrial > Soil > Wetlands > Permafrost | place: Sweden: Abisko...
ATATGTGAAACTGCAGCAGAGAATGCAGATTGACATATTCTTGAAAGGAGAGCATCACAATTTCGATGTCTTCAAAAAAGTAGCGGAATTTACACAACTATGCATCTGAACTTGATCGTTGACTGACGCATGCGTGAATGAGTAATTTGTACATGTGAACTTGAACATTGACTGACGCATGCGTGGGTTGGTAATTTGTCCATGTGAACTCGAACATTGATTGATGGGTAGCCCGCGCTTGTGGGGTAAGCGATTAGTTTGCGAGAACGACATAGGAAACGCGCCAACAATCTGTGTGGGTTTTGTAACAATTGGCTTGAACATTTACCACTCTAAACGTCGTTGTCGAATTAATTTGTTGTCGTACAGTAATGTTAGTTTCACCAAAATCGCCAAGGTCTTCTTACAAAAACGCAAATCTAACATACGAAAACGTATTCCAGACCATATGTTTTTTAGTAAAACCAAAGCGAATTGTTGAATATGGCATATTGGATGGATTCTCTCTAAACAGTCTGGTTAAGTACTCATCACCCGATTGTCAAATCATTGCTTACGATATATTCGATGACTTTGTTGGCAACCATGCTAACAAGGAGTACATTACGGACCTCTTCCGAAGTTTCCCTAATGTATGTGTTGCTAAAGGTGATTTCTACAAACATTACACACAACTAGAAGACAATACCATCGATATTATTCATATCGACATTGCAAACACCGGAGATACATACGAATTCGCTGTGGATAATTACCTGTCTAAGTTAACACCAAATGGAGTACTTATTTTAGAAGGTGGATCAACAGAAAGGGATCAAGTGTGGTGGATGACAAAGTTTAACAAACGAACGGTTTCAGACTTCCTCACACAAACTAAAGCCACTTTCACTGTTTTGTTGCCTTTTCCATCTCTTACAATCATTCAAAAAGAATTCAAAAAATAATATGGCAGGAAGTTCCCAGTGAAGTTCCCAGTTTAGTGGTTTTGTTGTTGTTTTTGCAGTTGATATTTGCGAATGTTGTTGTGTGTTTTTGAAGTTTTCGGTTCTGACTTTGGCCTATTTGCCGTACTTGCCTTGTTTGCTGTGTCGATGGCGTTTAAACGGTACTGTTCCATTTCGTTGTTATTGTAGATTGAACTGAAATCATTCAATTCGTCTGCGATGAGTTCTCCTCCATTGTCATAATGGAGCTTACTGGAATGAATATTCAGATTACCAAGTTTATTGTGCATAATTTTATAATGTATGTTTGGTGGAAAGCGAGCATTTTTGTTCTTCTTGACTTGTTCGAGCATTTCGTCGATTTTTTTGACGCGATCCTCTAATTTGGCTTTTGCTTGTGCAGCACTGCGCATTTCATAGTGACAAGTTCGAAATGGAATCGGGTATTTGTTTGCTTCTGTACCATTTTCTGGTGGGTTATGGTTGAAATACCGTTCGTTGGTCACATTCCCGCGCCATGCATAAACACGTGTGCCACATTTTGATTTGTAGGCGTAATGTTTAATGCGTTGCCGAGGGGACTTAATGGTTGGGTCGTCTTTTTCAGTGAACCAAAAAACGAAATTGTCAAAAGTGATCCAAGTGTACTTTGTCTTGTGTACGTCAAGAAGGTGTTGGTAATAACTCTTTGTGCGATCTGGACCTTGTAAAAACTCGTCCGACTCTACGAATGAAATCCAATCATAATGAGAGTATTTCGCGCGCAGGACCTGAGAGATGTGCACAAACACCTCGTTGTTCTGAAAAACGAACTCCGGACCAAGCCAAAAATAGGCCAACAAACGATGTTTATTCTTTTCAATAATTTCTCTGGTGCGATCGGTGGAGCAATGATCAAATACCAGTATGTCGTGATTATTTGCGATCATATGGTCGAGTTGGTCTTCGACTAGATCTTCGTCATTGTGAAATAGTATGACTGCTAGACACTTCATTTAATGTGTACATGGACAAAAAACTACTAATAAAACAGTTCAGATCTTTCAAGATATTTTGTTAAAACATCAGGTATTTTCATTCCGATGTCGGTTTGATAGTTCTCCGCAATGCAACACATCGTTCTCTCCGTTGCACACAAGGTTGAGTTTAACATGTGCACAAACTGTGTGCTACCTGCGTCTTTGAAACCATACCTTACGAGAAGTTGTCGGGATTGATAATCAGTGCAATTGCTGCACGACACAAGTTCGCGATATTCTTGTGTTTGTGGAAAATAGCCTTCAATGTCATATTTCTTTGCAGCCGCATTATTCAAAGCACCGGACACAATACACACAACGCGGTAGCCAATGCCCAAGGCTTGTAGGAATTCTTCACTGTTTTTCAACATTTCTTCATACATTTCCCACGACTTGTCTGGGGCTGTTATGCAAAACTGTTCCACCTTTTCAAATTGATGCAATCTAAATAGTCCCGATACGTCTTTTCCGTTACCGGCTTCCTTGCGAAAACAAGATGAATATCCGGCGTACATAAGCGGTAACTTTGTTTTTTCAATCCATTGATCTTGATGGTAACAACTGATCGGTTGTTCAGATGTTGCGATGAGATATTTTGGTTCTGTTTCGGTGTTCGCACCACCTTCACCAACACTGTACAAAAGTTCATCAAACTCGCTGAGTTGAGCTGTCTTCTTCATTGACTGACTTGTCATAAAGAATGGTGGTTGAAGAGGCACAAAATTTCGATTACACAAAAACCGCAAACCAAATTGAATTAGTGCTTGATTCAACATAACACCATCACCTTTGAGGAAATACCCACGATGTCCTGCAACAGCTGCACCCGCGGTTTTGTCGTACATTCCAAGTTTGAACATTACTTCGGAATGATGGAGTAATCTGGCAGGTAACTGTGACTGCTTGTCAGGCGCCCATGTGCGAATCACAATGTTCTGGGATTCATCTGAGTGCACTGGTACAGAAGGATGAACAAGATTACCGATTAAACTCAGTGCGGTGTCACGCAATTCCAGTATTTTGTTTGTTGAGCTTTCAAGGTCTGCGATTTGCATTTTGAGTTGAGCACTTTCTGCGACTCGCAAGGTGTACATATCAACAATATCAACATTCGTTGTGCGAAGTTTGGTGATTTCTTTTTTCATTTGGTTCAATTGAGCACGTAACGCCTGCAAGCGGTTGAGATTCGATTTCCAGCCCTGATCAAATGTTACCACGTCATCAACGAAACTGCTGGGGTGTCCACGTGCAACTTCTGATTGGCGAATTTGGTCTAAGGTGTCGGCAGCACGAAATAAAGATATGTCCATTTCGTGACGTTTGGTTCTGTTTTGGAGTTGTGTGCATTTTTTACTCGAATATCTTGGTTATCATAACAATATCTGACCTACATACAGGACAACCTTTTCGAGAATCTGCAGCGTGATACGCAACAATACATGGATTACAGAAGAATTTGTGACCACATGGGACAATTGCCGATTCACGAGGAGCCTCCATACATATGCAACACTCTTCCGAGTCGTTAACACGTTTAAGGTACATTGCCTGTAATTTTGTCGATTCTTCTGCTAATCTTAACCTTTCAGCTTCCAGGGTAATGTATCTTTCTGCGTGTGCGGCATCAGCAATGGCTTTTGCTCGAATTTCCAAGTCCCGTTTGTGTTGCAACTCTGCGAACGTTTCGGCTTGTTTAGCCTTTTTGATGTTGCGTTCACGGTCCGCTTCTACATTTTTTTTGTTTTCTTTGGTAATTTCGACTAGTTGCAATTTAGTGGGATCTACAAGTATCTGGTGTGTTTGCGTAATATGCATAGTTACTTTTTCCAATGTTTTGTATTTTCGATTACAACCAGTCTCAGTGCAAAGATAAAACATTGTTTTTTCATCTTAACATGCGTTCATTTTTCTCTCATCCGCTTGTCTTTACTATGCAATACACGATGCCGATCGGAATGAAAAACATAATCATAAGTAGGATCATCATACAACTTGCAAGCGCAACAAGGTTTCTGTCGAGATCCACTGTGGTTGTAAATTGATCCAAATAACCCGTGGGACAAGGCATTTCAGCAAAGGCAAAGGTTCGCAAGAAATAACTTGTGGAAGAGTAGCCGAACTGCCCTCCGCAAACAGGTTCAACATTGAAGTATGGCGTTCCACACTGTGTCAGCAAGCTTGCAAGATATGCTCCGTCTGAGGTTACATCACATCGTATTTGAAAACTCGTGACCGATCCGTTCACATGGACAACGTTGACAATGGGCACGGGGTACACAATGGATGGTACGTAGGCAAACACAATGGCCATAACCAAGGACCCAATAAAACCAACCAGACACACCGCAGCAACGATGAGAATTACAGCCACGCTCATCTTTCCATTGCAGCAAGCCATTTGAAACCCAAGAAACCCTCTTCGGAAGGTTTTAATAAAAATCTTTGTCTAAATTACCAGTCTACACGTTTTTTGTCCATCTGAACTTGAACATTGACTGACGCATGCGTGGATTGGCAAATTGTTTGCCCAGACCAATGCCGTACTGCGTGCGACCGGAGGTGGCAAAAATCGTTAGAATCACGTTTTAACGCTGATGGTGTTATTAGTGGTTTGTCTCTACCAGAATTTAAATGGTTATTGGCCTAACAAGCGAAACGACACCTTCATAAACATACACCTTCATAAACATATTGTTTTAATTGGATGAACGGGGAATTCTTTTTGTCTTCTACAAGTAATAACGAATGAACAACTTTTTGTTGGATGAACCTGCATATTGGCAATCTGACAGAGGAATCAATCACGTCACCAGTTCAGAAAAACTCACAGACTGCAAATCAGCTTGTGACGACTATGAATTTTGCAAAAAAGTAAATGGAAATGAGGGATGTTGGAAGGAACGCACACGTTGTGAATACTGCACATTCAAAAGTCACCAATTGGTTCAAACCACAGACTTGCCATATTACCACCAGTACCCAGAGTATCCTGATTTTGCGCACAAAAGTCATGCATTGTTTGTGACACCAAGGGTGTGCGGTCAAAATACATATTCCGATTATATCGCCCAATATGATAAATATACAGACTGTATTGATTGCAACAAACGTGGAATGTGTTGGAACCCTGCATTTAAAAAATGTGTAAAGTGCAAACAACCAATCGATTGTGGTAAAGAGTATGGATGTCTGAGTTCTGGACCTGGAGTTGCAAAAGCAGAGTACGACGCACCTATTGATCCACTATTTACAGGGTGTCAGAAATGTTGGAAAACAAAATGACGTTGAGCCATGTGGAATGTGAATAATCAGTAGAATGTGAATAATCACTCAATGTCTTCAAACCGTCCGTCCGGGTCAGTTTCGTCTGGTAATGCATCGTATTCTAATGGAGGAGGACGCTGTATTCCACGACCGTACCAAAGTTTTACTGTTTCGTTTTTGGTTGTCAAACACTCAACGTGCATAATCCTTATGAAACGATCCCAATATCCGATGCGTTCAGTGTAAATAAGACGTTCGTGCCGCAAGAATGTGGTCGAAAAAAACACTCCATAATGAACCATTCCTTGTTCTGTAAATATGCCAACCGCAATTTCACACAATTCGTACTTTAATGCCCAACGAAAGTTCATTCCTAAATCAGTCTCCTTTTCACGGATCATAACAACAGTTGATCCATCTTCTTGGATTTTTGCCATAGATAATTTGTGATCGTTAGGAAAGAATAACCATTTCAAAAACGTATGTTGTGGCAAATCTGGAGGCAGATAATGAGTTCTTTTTGGTCGAAAGAAAGGATTAAAATCTTGATAGACGATTGAAGGCACATTTGTCGTACCAATTTTTGTTAAAAGATTTTGCAATCCTTTTCGAATTGCATATGCCCAAAACAATGGTGATCGAGTGCACGCATTAAAGAGTTTACATGTAAGCATAATCGATTGGTAATTGGCGAGACGGGGATGGTCACAGGCATAGCCAAGCAAATGTGTCAACAGATTATGGTCCAATGTGAACATTACGCATTCGTTACAAAACCACAATCGAGTAAGTTTATGTTTGTTTTAAGAGAACTTTATGGGAATTCATTTAATTTCTTTATAATACCCATGTGGATCTGTTTCGTCTGGTATAGCGCGTGGTAACGGTATATCATCAGACTCATAAGTTAATTCTTTTCCACGTCCGTGCCACACATGTACAGTTTCATTCTTGATTTCAAAACACTCGAGATACATAACTATGTACACTTTCTGATATGCTATTCGTTCACTGTATATGAGATGCGGATGACGTAAATATGTGTTTGAATAATATGTTCCGCATTTAACACGCCCCAATGCCGTTATCAAACCAACTGCAAACCTACAAGTTTCATAGTTTAGCGTCCATTCAAAGTTAATTCCGAATCCATCCTTTTTGTCACGAATTGCTACAATAATATGTCCCAAAGGTTGTGCATGTGTGGCGTAGGACAATTTGCGATCATTGGGGAAAAAGAGCCAGTTCAAAAGTGAGTGTTTTGGTATGTTCGAAGGAAGATAATGCATTCTTTTTGGTCGGAAAAAGGGATTAAAATCTTCAAACGCAATTGGTGGAACATCCATTATCCCAATACTTGCCAAGAGATTTCGTAATCCTGTGTGAATGGCGTGTGACCAAAACAATGGTGATTGTGTACACGTATGAAATAATTTACATGTGAGCGCGATAGATTGAAAACCCTCAGGACAAGCATAACCCAGCAAATGAGTTAACAGTTTTTGGTCCAATTTCAACATCAATCAAACACTCCAGAAAAGTTGGTTGCGTTTAGTGTGTTTTCACATAACTTTAGCGGAATATCGAATTTTAAAGGAAATGTATGTTTTTAACGTGATTCAGTAATCTCTATGTTTAGATCAGTGAGTCTTAAGACAGCACTTACTCAACCATTAAAAACACAGGGACTTTATTACCACAAAATATCTCGTCTTTACAACACGGGATTGTGGGACAAAGCAAATGAGGACCTTTATCATATCAACAGACTGAGACTAGAAATCGAGGATCTTGCGAAAAAGGGGATAGGTAATCTGCATACATCAGAAGTACCGAAGTCGGTGTTGGATTTTTTTACCAGTGAAGGATTTTATGTGGAGTCCCGCACCGCTAGAAATGAGACAGGTGTATGCATTGATTGGACCGAACCGGTGAAAGACCTTGGTCTTTTTAAATAAAAGACCCGTTTTAAATGCATTTTTTTAAACATTATGTATTATAAAATGAGCTTTTCACGTGAGGATGTCAATACAAGAGACGATCCAACTATGATTGACGGGCCAGATCGTCTGGGAACTTACACGCGTGCTTTGCGTAGAAATGAACGCCCAAACGCAGAAGGGTTTGATGATTACAAGCGCGGGGGGAACAATGATGTGACTCAAAACACTTTTTCAGAATACGATTCAAACCCACAATTCACGCCACGCCAAGCATTCGTACCAAATTCTGGGACCTCTTCGCAGTTACCATGTACATGTGCAAAAACGCACGAAACACGAGGTCATGGTATTGATAGATATCCTGCTAGTGTTGGTGCAAGTGCAACTAGTGCTGGCAATGTCTGTCAACATTCTCGACCACCACACTTTTCACATGGACACACACAGTTTGCCCCTCAAGCACATCCACAACGTCCACATCTACAACACCCACACCAACAGCAGCATCCACACCACCCACATCATCATCAACAACACCCTCAACAAACTTATGTTCAACAACACCCTCAACCAGTTTATGTTCAACAACGTCCGATAATCGGAGATATGAATTGTGCAGGATGCAGAATGGGAGTGCAACACTAAACTTTATTTGATTAACGACGTGTTGGGGCAGAAACATTTCGATTAGACTCATTGCTGACATGTTTATGTTCAGTAATGACTACATTTTCTTTGTGAACACCACCAGCATTCAAATAAGTTGTGCGAAATTCAGTCCTGGTTCCAGACAACGTGAACAAAACTTTCATCGTGCGATCATTCAACAACGCGTTCATTGGATGATCGGTGTTGAAATTCGGTTGGTCAGGAATCGTGACATAGCCAGTAGATTTTGGAGGGATGTCGACAGTATCGAGTACATGGTCACCGCAAAACGAAACTTGCACAGGTTCATTGCTGCGATTGTGGATGTAGATCTTGGGGTCATAACTGTTTGCGTTTCCCATTTATCTGCCTTGGTGATGTGTAGTAACGAACTACATCTCACCATAACAGAAATTCTTGAAAAATTCTAGGAATTAAATTGTTTCTTGGTAAGGTTTGGAAGGAATTCCGGAGTACCTGGTAAATTGGTTTTGAAAGTATCTCAACATTTCTGGTTCTTTCTGAATAAAACGTTGCACGTATTCAGTCTCTTCATCTGCTTTTTGTACTAACGGCACCATTGCGTAACTCCCCGGGCAATGTTCTGAGAGTACTCTATTCAAAGCATTTTCACGACGCATTAACGCTCCCAAAAATCTCACCATCCATTTGAGGTACCGATTTTCAACTTGTGTTGAACGAAACTCTGCTGACGTACTGGCGCAATTACAATCTGGGCAGCGTTGATCTGGACAAGAGGGACAATCGCCAGTGCCTGGAATTGCGGGTGGAGAAGGAGGTGAATTTACACCGCTATTATTGTTGTCACTGCCATCAATAGCTGCTGGCTCAGGCGATGAACCGAGTGAATCAGATGAGTCTTGTGGAACAGAAGGTGCGATTGGGGACGTGGGTGACGTGGGTGACGTGGGTGTAGTTGTAGGTGCATTTGTAGGTGTAGTTGTAGGTAAAGGTGTGGACGATGCAAACAGAATGCTACCTCCGAAAAAGTAAGTTAATACCGTGGATACCAAACACAGTGCCAAAATCACTATCACCACAATTGTTATTGGTTGCATTTAGAGTACAGCAAATATTTTACTTTTTGTTGGTATTTTTCTTTTTTGCTTTCTTTTCTTGTTCAGTTTCGTTACATTTTCGACAAATGATTGTGTCATTGTATCGTCCTGTCCATACAAAGACGGTGTTCGTGTCCAGACATTCCTCGCATTCGATGGTTTCGTTGCATTGAATTCGCGGGAACTTGCGACACAAAATGCAGCGAATTGGATCGCGTTCGTCGTCAATGTCGATGCCTTCTTCTTCCTCACCATCACTCAATGTTTCAGTCACATTTTGAAGGTCGTAGAAGAGGTCGTGTTCCGTTTCACACTCCAAACACTTGACAGACTCTTTGGTAGATGTGGTGGGTTTTGAAGTTTTTGGTGCTTTTGGGTTTGTTTTTGGGACTTCTGAAACTTTTGTTTCTGGTTCTGTGTTTGGAGTTTTCGGAGTCCTAGTCCTACCACTGCGAGTCGTCGGTGCGGTCGTTGTAATTGGTACAGGTACAGGTACAGGTACAGGTACAGGTACAGGTACAGTTGTTGGCATTATGGAGGATTTTGATTTCTTCTTGTCAGACATTGATTGTTGTGTGTATAAATTGCGTGCAATGTTTAAGTAATTTTTTCATTCGATCAAGAATTTGTTTTCTTAAACCAATACCTCGCTTCGCTCGATTGGGCAAAATCGTTAAAATCACGTTTTGGCAATTTTGGTAGATTTTTGGTATTAATTTTCGAGCATTTGAAAAAGTTGAGTTCACATGGACACTCAAACAGTGTGTTTTTTTATTCGTGTATCTGGACTATTCACAATATGTTGTTTCTTGACCAATCTGCACACACCTTCAACGTCACACACCCAAGTTTCTTGCAAAGTGTCATCTCTTATGTAACGAGGAACTGGAACTATCGCCTGAACTGCACTGGCTGCCGTATTGTGGCGGCGAACTGTGCGTCGACGACGTGGTTTTGTGGGTTCAGTTCGACGTTTTTTTGTTTGTCGGCGTTTTCTTTTTTTGGGTTGTTCAACTTTGGGTTTTCTTTTCAATTCACAACTTTGGGGTGTGAAACTGTAAGTAAATACTGGCATTATTAGAATTACTGTTACTTTCAACAAATAAAATATTTGTCCATATCAAATGTCAACACTTATCGGAAACTTCCAAAACGTGATCTCCATTGGTTATGTATGCGATACCAAAGCATTCATAACAAACACACAGCAATCGTTTGTTCGTGGAGATTATGTCTTTGACAGAATGGGCTCCCCGATGTGGGCTGTGTCAGAACTTGTGGCTAACAACTTTCAAAATTTTTTGACCAATATTGGTTCTAAAGTGTTATTTGATAACAGTGAGAAGTCCTATGTGTTGGATACAACTTACTATCTCAGACTTATGTTAAGCAGTCCACAATCAATAAATAGAAATAAATTAATAGCCTCAACGACCATCGCAAAAAATAGATTTATGGCCGCAATTAATGGAAATCAAAGTATACTCTTTATTCGTTCGGAGGAACCAACGAGTTATTCGGATATAGGGTCACGTATATCATTGCCAGAATATGCGGACAAGTATGCAAACACTGAGTTATCATACGTGAACGCGTTTTCAGACACTGTAAAAAATATAAACCCAAACTTGCAATTCAAAATTTTGTACCTCGGTAGAACTTTAACTGCCCCTTTTAACGACGAGACACACAATGTTGTTGGTATTCCCATTGGTGATGCAATTGATTACCGTGATCCATTCGCTGGTAAAAAAATAGTTAATGCGGTATCAGCACAGTCCACGTTTCTTCAAACTCACTTGGTGTTAACACCGGCACAACCCGTACAATCGATAAATCAACCAGCACAACTACAACCGATAACCGGAGACGTCGGTACTCAGATTTTGCAAGAAACACACGGTGACGAGGTTGCAAATCAAGTCACAGTTTGAGATTCACAAAGTACTAAGTGGCAAATTGAAAATCGAGCACTTTAAATGTCACCCATGAGCTACTATTTCCAGATATGACAACCACGCTACCTTCCTCCGAATACTGCGAGATTTGATAATCCAACGTATCACCCGCATTGCATATCGTTATGTCGTGAAGACTTGTTTGGTTAACACGAACGAATGCGTTTCCAGGATCTACGAATGTGGACGAGACGATTTCCCCGTTTTTCAATAAATCTATTTCAAAATAGTCTCCATATATGTAATCCAAATCAACAAATCCTGCACATACGGTCGTAAATTGTGCAACAGATTCAACCACCATAGACGAAATATTTGGCAAGGATGGAAGGCTTAGCGGCACTTGAAACAAATGGTTATTCTGTTGCACCAACGATACACCCGACACTGTGGACTCAAAGTCCAACCCCCAGGTATTTGCGTATATGATTTGTGTTGGCGCATCACCATACAATTTTGGTCCGTTTTGCACACTAAGTCTTGATATACCAGGTACGTTGGTCAAAATCGGTGCATTTATGACTCCACCGACTTGAGTTATAGATTGTCCGTTAATGAGAACATCCTTTGCGTGAAGATTGCGTGCATAAATATTGCGTTGTGAATCGCAAGTTATCTTGCCGTTAATACTTAAAGACATTCCCCTTAAATCTCCGATTTGTCCAAAATTAATAGACATTTTGTGTTGTATTATTACATAGAAATAAATGTTATCATGGAAATCCCTTCAAGTTTGCGCCATTGTGAATTCAGTGCTTTATGGTATGGCCACTGCGAGTTCTTGGATGTTTGATCACAGCTTTCTGGCATACACAGGGACCGCTATCGCAACAAACGTAGGATTGGTGTGGTGGTTGTCAAGTATCGATAAACAACGCATTGAAATTTCCCAAACTGATGATTTTCCCGACTCCTCAGATGTATTATTAACCACGAGTATGTATATCGTCAGCGCGAGTTGCATAAAGTCTGTCACCCATTGGGCAATTTTGATGTGTATGGTAGATACTAGGCCTACCGTAGGTGTCATTGGATGTTTCTGGTATTTTCTGATGGAATCCTTTGTTTTTGAGTTAGTTTTTGATGGTTGTCATTATGTAATACATCGTTTGTTGCATTCAAACAAATATTTGTATCAAATTCACAAAACTCACCATCGCACCAAGGACTTGGTAGCAGCGAACACGTTTCATATGCACCCTCTGGATTTGATTTTGTCTTACAGTGTTCCACTCGTTGTTTCAACTTGGATTTTTCGTCCGACGTATTTTCATACGATCACTGCGTACCTAACGTACCAAGAAATAGCAGGTCATCTTGGAAAAAGGATGTACCCTACCTCATCATTTGCACAATTTATTTGGTTGCCGAGGTTGTTGCAAATCGAGCTATACACAGAAGACCATTATTTACATCACAAACTGCTCAAATGCAATTTTTCAAAACGTTTTGCAATCTGGGACAAACTGTGTGGAACTTATGTGCCTGGAAAATGTACTAATTCTGAGAAATTGTTTCGAAGCATAGACGGGGATGAACCAGAGACTCCAGACACGTCAAAAAAATGACAAACTAATTAAGGTAAATTGCGTGATACTTATGTCTTGCCTGCCTTGGAAGAAATCTGCAAAGAACGCAGATGATACAGAGACTGATGGATCAGAAGACCCAGAGGGCCCAAAGGACCAAAACAAACTGAGCGAGCTAAAAAGACCAAAACAATATCTAACCATAATAGAAACTATCGGGAATTATGGTCGAATCGATGTTGTGTTGGGACAAGGAAAATATGCCACCGTGTATTTGGGAACGGACCTTGCAACTCGTAATTGTGTTGCCATTAAGCGAGAATCAATAGCAAAAGAATTTCGAGAAACGAATGCCCGACTCCACGATGTCTATAAAGAAATAGAGTTGCAAAAACAACTTCGAGAATGTATTAACATTGTCAAACTTATCGAAGTGGTGGAAAAAGACTTCTCGGTTAACATGGTACTTGAACACATGGGCGAAAATCTATATGATGCCTTGAAATTACAACCAAACAAACGATTTAATGAACATTTGGCTGCTGTGTACACCAAAGACATCACGCAAGCAGTAATTTACTGCCATTCTAAAGGAATTATGCATCGTGATATCAAGCTTGACAACATTCTTTTAGATGAAACGGGTGCACATGTTAAACTCAGTGACTTTGGTTTTGCCGTAATGATGGGAGAACACACAGATACAGTGGTCGGAACTATGGACTATCTTGCACCAGAATTAGTATTGGGCAAAAAACACAACAGTGCTGTTGATTTATGGTGTGTTGGCGTGTGTATTTACGAAATGATCACTGGAGTGGCACCTTTTTATGCAAACACGAACGAAAGAACTTATGAACGAATTCTTAAAGTAGATTTGAAATTTCCTCGTTTTGTTAGCCATAGTGCCGCCGAATTAATCGGCAAAGTTTTGAAAAAAAATCCGACACATCGATTGGCATTGGAGAACATAATTCTGCATCCATTCATAGGTCAAGTGAAATAAAATGTTTGCAAATAGTAAAATATGGATTATTTACGTATTGGGTTGATTTTGCTGGTTATTTTTGTAGCTTATAGATTGTTACGCCCAGACGTTCTCGAACATGCTGCCACTAGCCCAGGTACACTCATACAACTGGCATCATCGAGCACTGAATACCCAGGTAACTTCCAAGACTACTATTTGCCACACGGATATTACTACCCGACTTATCTTCATAACGACTGGGATGTTCCTATTTATCCTTTACCAATTGCTTGGACCTATCCACGTGAAAATCCTTTAATGTTGGGTGTTAACGATGGTGCACCCGTTCGAACTGTACGTGATAGGCAGAGGGGATACAGTTATAGTTACGGAACTGCTATGGTGCCATATGTAATGATTGTCGTGTTGTTGGCATACATCATCGTCAGTACCAAAAAATAAAACACCAATTTATTTTGCGAAAAATCTCACCATCATTCATTAAAAAAAATGAAACAAATCTTTATGCATTTTTGTGAATGAATGATCCTGCAAGGAATAACGAAGTCGAAGTCCTCGCGAAAATGGATCCCCGAACACTTTGGCTCTTTTGTTGGTGCAAGTCCGCACCTCTACAAAAATGTATTGATAAAAATATTGCGCGACTCATTGCACTTATGTTGCCACGAACGTACTACTATGAATTCACCGATTGTGTGAATTTGTCTGGTGGACATTTGGCAACGCGTTTTCGATCTCAAAAAGAATTCGAATCAAGCATATCGAAATGCCATCCAACGCACATGCGCAAATCTGAACTACCTTGGTATTCTTCGGGAATGCAAATGGAATATGACCAACTGTACAGGACAC